>WNFS01000043.1_pt1 | contig 78349 bp, 74 predicted proteins | sample 5400141 | NCBI WGS metagenome assembly WNFS01 (sample SAMN13153358, study PRJNA577476) | soil metagenome | isolation source: 60 cm saprolite under Madrone tree | place: USA:California | collected 2016-06-14 | reverse complement strand
GACATCGATGAGCTCATGGAGGACATTATCCGGACGATCAACGGAATAGCCCGATCAAAGAAGAAATTGCGAGCTTGCATCGAGCAGTCCGAAATGCCTTCTTTTTTGCGCTAATTCATTGCATTATTTATGCGTATATTAATAACCCGGGAGCGAGCCTACTTCCGGAAGTGACTCATGATCGCATCCGCCTGGGTGCGCGTGACCACCGCCGACAATGCTGCCGCGTCCGCCTGCTTCACCGCCTGCACACTCCCGAAATGTTCCAGCAAGCGGCGGGTCGTGCTAGCTCCGACTCCGGGGATTTCAAGCAGTTCGGTCGAGCGGTCGCGGATCTGGCGGCGCTTGCGGTGGAACGTTACGGCGAAGCGGTGAGCCTCGTCCCGGATCTGCTGCACCAGGTGCAGGACCGGCGAATGGTGGTCCAGGGCGACGGGCTCGTCTTCCTGACCATAGACGTAAATGATTTCTTCGCGCTTGGCGATCGCGGCCAGCGGCTGGTTGATGATCTCGAGCAGTTCAAGCGCCTGCGCGGCGGCATGCAACTGGCCCAGCCCGCCGTCGATCAGGATCAGGCTCGGAATCTTCTTTTGTTCCTCTTGCAGGCGCTTGTAGCGGCGCGTCACGACCTCGCGCATGGACGCAAAGTCATCGACTCCCTGCACGGTCTTGATGATGAACTTGCGGTAGTCCGATTTCTTCATCTGGCCGTCTTCCCAGACGACCATGGAGGCGACCGTCTCGGCGCCCTGGATGTGCGAGATATCGAAGCATTCGATGCGCTCCGGCCGCTCGGCCAGGCCGAGAGCGTCTTGCAGCGCCTCCTGGATCGCACGCGTATTCGGCTTCATGACACGGAAGCGCTGGTCGTAGGATTGCTTTGCGTTGTTGCCCGCGAGGTCGATGAGAGAACGCTTCTCGCCGCGAACGGGGATTTCGATGCGCACCCGTGTGGCCCGCGCGCCCGTGTTGGCCAGCTGTTCGGAGAGGAGCTCTTCCAGCAACTCGCGGTCCTCAAATTCGACCGGGACGTAAATATGGCGCGGGACGTAAGGCTGTCCCAGGTAGAGCTGGCTCAAAAAGGCGGAGAAGAACTCGAAGGGCTGGAAAGCATCTGCGGAGTTTGCTGCCGAGCTCGGCTCGGCCCGAACGGAGGAGGCGTCCGCCCCCAGCGGGTTCGTGGTGGCCCCCGCGTTCGCTTCAAATTCAGGCAAATCTTCCCAGAAAAATTCCCGCCGGTCCAGCACCCGGCCGCCCCGCATGTGGAACAGGTTTACGGCAAGCATGCCGTTTTCGTAGTGGTAGCCGAAGACGTCGGCGTCGTCGCCTTCGACTGCAGCCATGCGCTGTTTTTCCTGCAATTGTTCGACGGTCGAGATCAGGTCGCGATACTTGGCGGCGCGTTCGAACTCTTCGGCAGCTGCCGCCTGCGCCATACGCTCGCCGAGAGAGCGGACCAGGTCGGTCTGCCGGCCTTCGAGGAACAACTTCACGTCGCGCACAGCCTCGCGATAGATTTCAGCCGTGGTCAGGTTCTCGACGCAAGGGCCCAGGCAGCGCCGGATGTAGTACTGCAAACACGGGCGCGGATGGTAGCGCGTGAGATCAACCTTGCACGAGGGGACCAGGAAATGGCGATGGATCAGGTCCACGATGCGGTAGGCAAGGTTGGCAGGGAAGTAGGGGCCGTAGTATTCACTGCCGTCCTTGCGCAGGCGCCGGGTCACGTAGACGCGCGGGTAGCGCTCGGCCAGCGTGAGTTTCACATAGGGGTAGGTCTTGTCATCGCGCAGCAGGATGTTGAAGCGCGGCTTTTTCTGCTTGATGAGATTGTTTTCGAGCGCGAGGGCCTCTTTGTTGTTGGCGACAACGATGTAGTCGACATCGACGGCCTCGCGGATCAAGGTGCCGGTTTTGGCGTCCTGCCAGCGCCCCTCATGGAAGTAGGAGGCCACACGGCTGCGCAGGTTCTTGGCTTTGCCGACGTAGATGACCTGCCCTTCGGCGTTCTTGTAGAGGTACACGCCGGGCTCGGTGGGGATCGTGCGGATTTTCTGGAGCAGGTCCATCCGGTGCTTCCATTCTAGATGAGGGCAGATCTGGATGAGGTCCGAGCAGCTATCGGCAAAGAGCCAGAGCGCGTTGCTTGGACTCGCCCGGGCCTGGTCGCGCCTGACAAAGGCGTCGCCGAATCCGTGCCTGCTTCTGAATCGTGTCTGGTTGCAGATGCAGAGAGTTGCATACCGTCAACCGTATAAAATTTCTATTCCCTGTGTTTCCTTTGCTCCCTGTTTGGCCCAGGTTAACTATTTGCGCTACTCCTGCAAGATGTTGTTGTATAATGCTTTAACAGCTTCAACCGAGGTTTCCGTGACTTGGCACACCCCGTGCATGAGTGCAGGGCGGGACGCGGAAGTTCATGGTCCCCAGGGACTCAAAACAGGATTCCGATCGATAGGATTCTAGGAAGCACAGAGAGGAAGGAGCCCTCCAAGATATGACTCGCACTTCGTTAACAATTCTCTTAGCGGCCAGCATGGTCGCTTCTGTGGGATGCGCCAGCAAGAAATATGTCCGGCAGGAAACCACGCCGCTCATCAACAAGACGAACGAACTGGATGACCTGACCGCAAAGAACACCAAGGACATCAAAGACGTCGACGCCCGGGCGCAGGCTGGTATTCAGGCCGTGCAGACCAAGGCCGCTGAAGTCGACCAGAAGGCGCTGGCCGCTGGTCAAACCGCGGACCAGGCCCAGACCGTAGCCAATGCCGCCACCAAGCGCGTCGATGTGCTGAGCAATACCGTCGCTAACCTTGACAACTATCGCCCGGTCGCCGAGACGTCCGTGCACTTCGGGTTCAATAAAGACAACCTGACCAAGAAGGCCAAGGAAGCGCTCGACCAGCTCGCAACTGACGTCCCGAACACCAAGGGCTACATCGTGACCGTCGAAGGTGGAACCGACTCGGTTGGTCCCTCCGACTACAATTACGATCTGAGCCAGCGCCGCGCGAACGCGGTGATCCAGTACCTGGCGTCCGAGCACAACGTTCCGGCGCATAAGATTTATCTGATCGGCCTCGGCAAGGACAAGCCGGTCGATTCGAACAAGACTTCTGAAGGCCGCGCCAAAAATCGCCGCGTCGATGTTCGCCTGATGACCAACACCACCGGCGACAACGCGACCCCGGTGCAGCCCACGAGCCCGACGGCAAGCACGACTCCGCCGAGCCTGTAACCGGTTTTCCCTCCTCCCCGGAGGACTTCGCCAACACCCCGTTCTCACCCCCATGAGAACGGGGATTTTTTTCGGAAAGTTTCTTGCGACAGCCATCACCTCGTAGAGAGAGGCCTTAAGGGAGTGAATTCGCCACAACCTCCGTTGATCGTGCATTGCCCCGGAATTGGGAACCCGGCGACTGGCGCTGCTGCGGCGAACGACAGGGCCGAGATGTGCGCGGCTGTAATCTCTTGCCGACGGTTATTGTCTGCCCTGGAACTGGCTGGTTCCCATCCCAGCAGTTGCCGCTCGAAATCAAACGCAATCTGGCGGAAGGGCAGCGCGCCCGTCGCCAAAAGCCCGTCGAAATGGAATGGGTTCATGTTCTGCGCGCTGGAGATGAAGACCGGACCCGCCCCCAGTTCGTTCCCCGCCAGTGCCAGGCTGTGCGCCTTGACTTCGCGCAGCGTGAAACCTCCTCCCAGGTTCTGATAACCGCGCGCATCCCCCGCGTAGGTCGCTGTCCAGGGGAGACGCTGCCCGAACAACAGCACGCTGGCCGCCCCCGTGTCGACCACCAGGTGCGCCTGCTGATCGTTGACTTTTAGGTCGACGCAAACCATCGAGTCAGTCCAACGCATGGGGGCAGCCCTGGGCAGCGGGTCGACCGGACCGAAGACCAGCTTCTTTTCACGATAGTCGATGCGAAAACTGCTGTACGCCAGGATGTCGAGGCCGATCAGCGCGTCGATCCGAACCCCGAATGTTTCTGAGATGGTAGTCAGGTCCTGCACCACCACCTTGAGATTCATGGCCCGGATCGGGCCGATGCTCAATGCGGGAACAAACGTGGCCTGGCTGTTGATGTTGTGGCCGACGACCCGCAACTCTTCATTTTTCACGGGGAGGTGCAGTTTCTTGGCGATGCTGCGGTCGACAATGCTGGGATACGCACCGGTGTCGATGGCAAAATTCCGTTTTTCAAGGGAGCCGATCGAGCCCTGCACCACCACCAGGTAACCGTTGTAGAGCTTGGCGGGAATTACCCGCGCGGTGGAGTTCTCATCTTGCGCGTTTGAGACGCCTCTCAACAACAACACGGCGCACACAAGAGACCAAACTGTAAAGCGCATGGCCATCCTCCCACTTACTTCTGGTTGCGTGTGGGACGGGAGAGCGGCGAAACGGCGAGTCACCTGCGTCTGAACTTTTGCTGGATTCGAGATGTCCTCCTACAACGCCGAGGCGTATGCCACTTGCGAAGACGGCTGGCCGGTTGATGAAAATAGTTCGAACCAAATGGTGGCGCGATCCGTCCATAGTCACAGGTGGTCTCCATGGGCGTGCCCTCTCAACCGCGAGGCGTGTGGGGCTTCGGAGTCTTCTGCGCCGATCTGGATGCCGGCGAGTTACGCAAGAGCGGCTCGCGCGTTCGTCTACAGGACCAGCCCTTTCAGGTGTTGGCCGTTTTGTTGCAGCGCGCGGGTCAGTTGGTGACACGCGAAGAACTTCGACGCGAAGTATGGCCCCGGGACACGTTTGTCGAGTTTGATCACGCCTTGAACACCGCCGTAAAGAAGATTCGCATCGCGCTCGGAGACGACGCGAATGCGCCTCGTTACATCGAAACGATTCCGAAGCGCGGCTATCGCTTCATTGCTCCGGTACAGCCCGCCAGTGATTTGTTGAGCACGCCTGTCGTCCCTGCTGCGTCGAACGAAACTCCGTCGCGACCGAACCTCTCGTGGCCGAATATCGTACTGGCCTTGGCGATGGCCGTGGTCGTGATTGGTCTGGCCGGTGTTTTGGGCCTTCATCGACTGCGTGCGGGAACGCCCTTCGCTCCCGGGCGGGTGGTTGTCGCCGTTCTGCCTTTCGAGGACGCAACGGAGGATTTGAAACTGGCTGCCTTGTGCGACGGGGTCACCCAGGAGCTGATTTCCCAACTGGGCCGCACCGAGCAGGCGAAATTGTCGGTCGCAGCGCGGGCCAACGTTTTGACCTACCGGCATTCGTTGAAGAGCGTTGCGCAGGTCGGGGCTGAATTGAGAGCGGATTATCTGATTGAGGGCAGCGTGCGGCGGGATGGACGGCACCTGCGGCTTTCGGCGGAATTGATTCGGGTCAGCGACCAGGCCCGCATCTGGGGAGACGATTTCGACCGTGAAGATGATGACACCAGTCCATTGACCGTGGAAACCGATATCGCCAAAGCCATCGTGATGAACGTGCGGCCTGCTCTAATTGCGCGGCCAGGGCACTGAGGGCCCGCCGAGCTTCCCCGGCTCGGTTGCGTCCGATGAACGAACCCCGAAACCATACGCCGTGTTGTGGCATAGGAGCACCTTGAGCGGTAAAATACCGGCAGATGTTACGCACTCTTGCCTTGTTCGTGGTTTTTGGAACCCTTGGCGTTGCGGCCCAGCAGGTCAGCCAACCCAGGCTGCCGCCAAGTCAACTCCCGCCTCGCTCCGCCCCGGCTCAAGACCAGAGGCAGGACGCGCAGATTGCAACCGACACGTCGGGCAGCAGCAGTTCCAGCAAGGACGATAGCGTCGACCTTGCGCCTCCCAAGGACGACGACAAGTCTCATCCGGAGAGCGCGGGGGCGTTACGGGAGGCCGAAGACCAGGCAGGCCTGTACGAAGGTGACGAACTTGGCGGTATCCAGGAATTCAAGCCATGGAATCCGCACAAAGCGGAGAAGGACGTGGAGGTCGGCGACTTCTACTTCAAGCGCAAGAATTACCGCGCCGCGCTCGATCGGTACCGGGAAGCTCTCTATTACAAGGACAACGATGCGCTCGCCATCTTCAAGCTGGCGATCTGCCAGGAGAAAATCGGCGATCTCGACGAAGCCCGCAAAGCATACGAGGCTTACCTGAAGATCCTGCCGGAAGGGCCTTTTGCCGAGGAGGCCCGGCGAGGATTGGACCGACTGAAGGGACAGAGCGCGGCGGAAGGCGCTTCGGCAAACCAAACTCCTGCACCGCGGTAGCCGGGCGCGGTTGCTTTATTCTTGCCGTGCCGATCGCCTACGACTTTTCAATCCGGAGGAAATCCCCGGAGGTAGCGTTGACCGCAACCTTCAGTTTGGCAGCATCGCGGCTGTTGCCGTAGATCACGTGCCAGATCAGCTCGTTGGTCACGTGGTTCCACTCCAGGATATAGATCACGGGTGTATCGGGAGCCTTGGCAAGGATCTTGTCGCCACCATGCTGCTGTGCGACTTCGAAAGCCTTGTCCGAGTCGGTCTTCAGGAAGGCGATGTCGAACACCTGGGTCGAGGCGTTATTCGGGTTGTAGCTGTCTTCGGTCCCCGGGTTGACTCCGCGGTCTGGTCCATCGGAGCCCGACCACGTGTACGGCTTGGTACCGCGTTGCACCGCGGAAGCGAAACTAGCGTGCCAGATCGCGGACTTTCCATCAAGCCCTTTGGAGTCGGCATTCGGCATCGACTCCAGACGATACGGCCGCGCGTCCGGACCCCATCCGTGGGCCGAGATGTAAAGCTTCTGAAAGGCAGAGCGCCCGGTCAGAATTTCTGCCGGTTTGGGTTGCGGCTTGGCGGTCTCGGCGGGTTTGTTGGATTCCGACGAGCATGCCGTGAGCATGGCTAGCGCCAACATCGCCATCAGCAGCTTTTGCATAGCGACCGTCCTGTACTAAGTTTTGATGAACGCGGTTCTGGGCCTCATTCTAAACGAAGGAAAACGGAGCGCCATGGATTTCTACCTGCAGAGACTCCAGGATGCCATCGCAGCGGCAACCGAAGGTTTGAATGCAGAGGCACTTGCGCTCCACCCGGAAGGCAAATGGTGTGCCGCACAGATCATGGAGCATCTTTACTTGACCTATAGGGGGACCATCAAGGGCTTCGAACGGTGTCTGGAGGCGGGCCAACCCCTGGCGCGCCCGATTACTCTGCGGGATCGCGTACGCAGTTTTGTCGTGGTCAGGCTCAGGTATTTACCGGCCGGCAGAAGGGCTCCAAAAAATACCGTGCCCCGAGGAATGTTGCCCGAACAGGTTCGAGCCGAAATCAAGGCGAAGATTTTCGCCATGGACGCCATCATTACCCGGGCCGAGGAAACGTTTGGCCCGCGCACCCGCCTGCTGGATCACCCGATTCTCGGACCCCTGCGAGCCTGGGAGTGGCGCAGGTTTCACTGGGTGCACGGGAGCCATCATGGGAAGCAGATCTGTTCGCTACGGGACCGAGCTTTGGCGGGATCAGGACCCGGTAGCGATGATCGTTCACATTGAAAATCGCAATTTGACATCACTGCCAGTGGTCGCTACGTTAGAGCATGAGTGCTAATTCATTCCATGCCGATGTCGATATTGATTTCCTCCACGACATCAGCAGCCGGATGGCGGCTGCTGATCCGCTGCATGAAGTTCTTGCACAGATTGTCGAATTCGCTTCCGCACTTGTGAAATGCGATTCCTGCTTTGTCTATGTCGTCGAGAACGACGAGCTCGTATTGCGTGCTTCCAAAAATCCCCATGCCGAGGTCATCGACCGCCTCAAGTTGAGGATGGGGCAGGGGATCACCGGCTGGGTTGCCGAACATCGCGAGCCGGTTGCGGTGTCGCGCAACGCGTCCCAGGATGGTCGCTTCAAGTTTTTCAACGAACTGCCGGAAGACACCTACGAGGCGTTCCTCTCAGTTCCGATTCTTTCTCGCGGGCGAGCGGTCGGCGTGATTAACGTCCAACATCGCCAGTCGCACACCTATACCCACCGGCAGATTCGCATGATCTCGACCATCGGGTTTCTGGTCGGGGCCGAGATCGAAGTTGCACGCCTCGAGGTCGAGAACTCCCAGCTTTTGCAGCAACTCGAGACTCGCAAACTGCTGGAGCGGGCAAAGGGGATTCTGCAACGCGACCTGGGGATCGACGAAGAGCAGGCCTATCTGGCATTGCAACGGCAGAGCCGGCAGAAAAGACGATCGCTGAAGGAAATTGCGGAGGCGATTGTCCTCGGGGAAGAGATCCGGAAGGCTTCCCAGGCCAACTAGCGGATCAGGGCCGGCGTCGCCCGGGGTACGGTGCATGGCATCGCCGGTCCTTTGATTGTCTAGTCCGCGAAATGCCCCAACGGCATCCGGTGCACCGAAACCGCTGCGCCCGCTGGCAAAAGTCCGGCAATCGGCTCTGGAGCCAGCGCCACTCGCGTCAGGTAGCGAGTCTTTTGCTCGATTTGAGCGAGCAGGGATTGGGCGGCGGCTTCACCCATGGCGGTTAAGCGCTCGCGCTTGAGATGCGTCACCGGCTCAGGAACATCGTTCGAGGGCAAATCGACAAAAACCTGAGGCAGGGCGACCCACTTGGGCGGCGTCGCCTCGATCGTGATCACGCCCTCGATCCCACGCTGCAGAAGCTGGCTGAAATGGCCACCATCTCCCACACCACTACTGGTCATGAGGACGAGCAGGTAGCCTTTCTCGCGCAGGAAGCCCTCGACCCCGGCGATGATGCGCGCAACCCGGGGATTTCCAATGTCAGCTGTCACCAGCGCCACCGTGTGGGTCCGCTTGGTTCTCAGAGAGCGAGCGGCCAGGTTGGGGCGGTAGTTCAGATGTCGCGCCGCGCGCAAAACGCGCTCTTTGGTCTGCTGTGGAATGCCTCGGGCAGCGACGGTGTTGTTCAGCACTGCGGAAATTGAGCACGGTGCCAGACCGACATACTCCGCCACGGTGCGCAGAGTCACCGGAGTCCCTTCGCGCAAGACCCTCTTTTCATTCTTCGGCATAGATTCCTCCAGCATGGGCGGTTCCACAAAAAGAGTTCGGACCCGGTTGACCAGGTTTTCAAACACGGGAGCAGCCAGGTTCGGCTGCTCCCGCGCAGGCCTCTCCGTTTAAGGCTTTGAAAGGGAGGCACGCCCGTTCTGATCGGACGCGCGTGCCATTTCGGTGTGCGCCGCGGGCACGAAATGCAGCGTTTCTCCTATGCTCGAGAGCACGATGGAGCTGACGTACCACTCACCGCCGATGCGCTGCAGCACCAGGCGATCGGGTTGCAAGGTGTCGATGGTCGAGGTCGAATTCGCCATCACCAGGAAACCCGGTTGGCCACCGGAGGCTCGCACCAGCAACAGATCGGAAGCGTGGTGCTCGAGTGTGTACGTGTAGTCCCCGGCAGGCAGGACCTGTGCTCCCCATCGCACCGGGTGCTTGATCGTGAATTTACCCGAGGCGTCTTCCGCCAGGGCAGAAGACGGGATGAAAGTCAGCATGCTCACGACGGCAAACAGCACCTTGGTGAGGGTGGAGCTTTGAGCGAATCGCATATCGATCCTCCTGAAGATTCAAGACGCGAAGCCGGCGAGTCAGACTCGCAGCGTCGCGTGGGTTGTCGGTGAGACGACGAGGTCAGGAAGGACGACGGGACAACGAGACGGCCCGAAAAACACGGTTCACGCGATCCCCAGCTACATTGCAGGAAGGATGCACTTACTCTGCAGCAAATGGCGGGCGAAGTCCAATTGAAAAGATCGATGCAAGCTATTCAATCGGCCGGAATTGCAGGATCAGCAGAACAAAAATTGCAAGCGCTTGTTGCAAACCGGCTCTGCCCGAAAAAAAGGCCTCCCGGTCAGACCAGACCGGAAGGCCCGACTTACCCGGAACTGATGCGTTATTCGCGCATCGAGGAGGGCACGCCCGCCTTGCGCGCCTGTTCCTGCATTTCCTCGAGGGCTTTCTTGGCGTCGTCGAGAGCTTTCTGCTTGGCAGCCATCTGGTCTTTGTATTGGGCATCTTCCTTGTCCCACGCGCCGGAATTGCGCAGGCGGTTGCCGGCGTCGGCATAGAAGGCGGCCGCCCGCAGGCGGTACTCGCGGCTCATGACGTCCGCCTCACGGGCCGCCAGATCGATCTTGTCCTGCTGGTCGTGGATCTTGGACTGCCACACCTTGTACATCTCTTGTTTCTTTGCCTGCTCGTCTTCGCTGGATGATTTTTGATCGGGGTTGGCCTGAGGCTGACCGGCGGCAGCGTCTCCCGCTGAGGGCGCGGAGGCCGCGTTGCCATCCGCCGGCGCGGTCCCGGAAGCGGTTTGCTCGGGCGCTTGTCCCACCACCGACAGTTTGTCGTCCTTGGGAAGCGTGTCGTTGTCAAAGATCTTGGCGGCGGGAGCCTGTTGTCCTTTTTGCTTGCGAGCCTGGCGCGCGTAGTCGCCCAGGGGAGCAGTTTGCGCGCCCGCCAGGGTGACTGCTATCGCAGCGATGAATACCGCCGTTGTCGAAAGTCGTGCAATGCGCTTCATGATTCACTCCTCAAGTCGGACGACGCTGCCCATCTCTGCGTCGGCCGTGAATTGTTCTTAATGGCCGGTCGAGGCGATCCTGGCTCTCTTGCTTTCCGCCAGAAATCCGCCAATGGTGTGATCCAGATGCTTGGCTTCGGCGGCAATATCAGCCGCAAGTTGCCGGGCGAGGTCGGGATCCTGGTTTTGCGCCAGTTGCTGGGCATAACCGGAAATGGTGACCAGGGAATTGCGCAAGGACAGCGCCATCTCGGCAGACAACTCTCCGCGCAAATCGATCTCGCGCCGGATCTCGGCGAACTCGGTCCGGTCATTGATCAGGCACGCTACACCCAACTGGCCTCCGTCGGCAGCCGGCACCCGTGAGGCCGTCACTTCGATCACGCGCCGCTCTCCCGCGGGCGTCCAATACTCTGCTTCGCTACGCTTCAGGGATGTGCCGTCTCTGAGAGCGGCTTGTACCCCAGCCGCTGCGGAACTGGTCCGGAAGATCGCTTCTGCATTCATGCCAGCCGGAGACGCAATTCCAAGAATTGCCTTGGCTGCCTGATTCGCCTGGCGGACCAGCCCGTTGCCGCCGAAAAAGAGCACTCCGCTGGTGAGATTGGAGAGTACCGCCGCGCTGATGCTCTCCGACGTTTGCGCGCGCCGGTGTTCAGCTTGTTGCAGGCTGAGCAGTTCGTGCTTCTGCTGTTTCAGTTGCTGAATCACGGCGTGATAGGTGTGCAGGGGAAGCTGCTCGGAAGTCGGCGCAGTGTCTGACGGAGAAGCGTCTTCGCCCAGGCTCTTGCGAATGCGGCGCATCATAAGCGCCGCCATCAGGAAAGCAAAACCGGAGGCGAACAGGACCAGCGCCATCTTGAGAAAGATCGGGTTGGTCAGCAGCTTCACAACAGCCTCCAGTACCATTCAATAAACCGATTTCCGAAGAACAGCGCGATCAGTGCCATACCGCCCAGAAAAACGCCAAAGGGCATCTCGTAATGGCGATACACCATTTGTGCCGACCGCCAGGCCCGGCCTCGCGCCTGCTGCAGGGTTCCGTGCTGGCGCTCCATGAAGCGGCGCGTGCGCTTGAGCCAGACGAGCAGGATGGTGCCAACGCCAAAGATCGATCCGGCGATGGAAGCGGTGAAGATAGTGAATACCGTCAGCTTGACGCCCAGAAAGGCGCCGATCATGGCCATCAGTTTCACGTCGCCAAATCCCATGCCTTCGATCCCGCGGGCCCGCAGGTAGATCGCGCCCGCGCCGTAGATGAACGAGGAGCCCACGAGTGCACCCAGCACGGCATCCACCAGCGAAAGCAAGTGCCATGAAATATCGGAACTCACGGGCAGCGAAACCACGCCCGGGAGAAACTGCGACGCCAGATCATTGACCGGGACAAACATGCTGAAGACGAGGCCCAGCACCACTCCGGTGAGTGTCATCTTGTCAGGCAGGAGCTTGGTTTCCGCATCCGTGAAGATCAGTCCCAGCAGCAAGAAGGCCAGAGTGCAGAACTTGACCGTAGCCAGCGTCGCGCCGAAGCGCCAGTAGCACGCCAGAAACAGAAGCGCCGTGAGAACCTCGACCAGCAAGTAACGGGGCGAAATGGGGCCTTTGCATGCCCGGCAGCGGCCACCCAAGATCAACCAACTCACGACCGGAACGTTGTCGTAAAAGGCGATCTGGTGCTGGCAGAGCGGGCACACTGACCGGCGCGGCTGTAAGACCGACAAGTCCCGTGGCAACCTGTAGATACACACGTTCAAGAAGCTGCCGAACGCCAGCCCGCAGACCACGCTCGCCGATGCCAGAAAAGGATCCACCGCGCCCTTGGTTCAACCCGCCTCAGGTTCAGGAGTTGTCCCCCGATTATAAGGGCGATAGCGGACCGAGACCGGAGTACCGAAGTCACTGTCCTTCCGGACGCGGAACAGCGCAAGTCACTGGGAAACAATGGCTTGCGATCCTGCACGAAATGACTTCGATTGGCCCGTGACGAGCTTCCGCGGTGCCGCCGATGCGCGCAAGCTCCGCCGCTCAGGGTCGCGCGGCGCCGGCTGAAGGCAGGAACACGGAAAACACCGTGCCACTGTGGCCGGGCCGGGTACAACTGCGGACTCGAATCTGGCCACCGTGTTTGCGCACGATGCCTTCGGAGAGCCATAGCCCAAGGCCCGTTCCCGTGTCCCCCTTGGTGGTGTAGAAAGGCTCGAATACCCGGGCCCGGTCTTCCCGGGAGATTCCTCCGCCGTTGTCGGCAAAAATCACACGAACCCCGGGACGACGGGTGCCGTTCCACTCGCGTTTACACGCCACCCGCAAACGAAGTTGCCCGCCCTCCTCCATGGCATCGACGGCGTTGACGATCAGGTTTGAAAACAGCTGGCGCAGTTCACCGGCGAAGCCGCGGATTTCACAGGTTTGTTCAAACTCTTTCTTCGTTTGAATTTTCTTGCGGTTCAGCTTTACAACGTAGAGCTGCAAGACTTCTTCCAGAGTGGTGGACACGTTGAGAGGACGCGCGTCGGAGAGTTCCCGGACGAAGCCCAGAGTCTGTTGCGCGATATCCGCGATGCGCTGGACCTCTCCTTCGGCCATCTCCAGATGCTGGTTCGCGCGCGCGGGATCGCGGCGCGCCAGGTAAAGCAAGTTTGTGATGGCTTCCAGCGGATTGTTGATCTCGTGCGCAATGGCGGCCGTGAGGCGTCCGGCAGTGGCCAGTTTCTCACTGCGCCGCAACGCTTCTTCCGCCTGCAGCTGGGTGGTGATGTCGCGCGCGATCGCCGAGGCTCCGATGACATTTCCCTTTCGGTCACGCAGAGGCGAAATGGAGAGCAGGATCCGCACCGGAGAGCCGTCCTTGCGGCGGCGCTCGGTCTGGTAACTCTCGATGCTCTCGCCCCGGGTCAGCTTTTCCAGGTGCGACCGTGTTTCATGGACCCTCCCGGGCGGAACGGTGATCAGAACCGACTGGCCCAGCGCTTCCTCAGCCTGGTAGCCGTACAGTTGTTCTGCCCCGTGGTTCCAGCTCGTCACTGTTCCTTCGGCGTTTGAACTGTAAATCGCATCTTCGGACGACTCGACGATGGCGGCCATTTGCTCCCAGGTCTGGTCCGCGCGGACTTCGGCTCGGGAACGCTGGCGAGCCAGGCTGGCGGCCAGTAGCGAAATGACGACGAAGACCACCAGGCGCGCGAGGTCGGCGCTTTGCAACGAGAAGGTAAAATGCGGCTCAAACGTGACGTATTCGATGGCCACCACGGAGAGAGCCGTTGCGAAGACCGCCGGACCGAAACCTACAAAGCGCGCGATGAAGACGACACCGAGCACAAATATGGCGAACGGGTCCCGATGCATCATTGGCGATAAGGCCCAGATGCCCGCGGCCGCGGAGACCGCAAGCAAGGCTCCACCGTAGCGCACCGGCCAGGCAAGATTGCTGGAGCGCGCGACCGCTGTTCTTTCGCTCTCGTGGCCCATGAAAAGGAGGTCTCTGTGTCCAGGAAAGCAAGGGGATTAAAAACTAGGATGCCCCGAAGTGCCAGAAAGGCTGTTTGGACTTGCGCGGATCACTGTACCAGGCAGCCGCTCACCTCGCAATTCCACGGAGGTGCCACGGAGGTGCCGAGTGGAAGGTGGAGAAAGAATTGAAAGAGTGCGCGCACCGGCTGCGGACACTCTCTCGAAACCGTGCAGCGATTCGATTTCGCCAGCCCTGGATCCTTCGCCGGGATCGACTCGATGTACTGCCTTGAGGTTGGCCACGCGGCTGCTCGACTTCCGCCTCATGACCTTGGCTCAGTTGCAGGAAGAGCTGTCCCCATACGGGCAGGTCTTTGCTGCCCTGCGCTGGCAGGTCGGCCGCGCCGCGAATCACGCTGGAGACTTGGCGAGCAGACCATGATCTCCTCCTGTCTATGACTGCGGCACGACAGCTTTCCTGCAGCGACTTTCCTGCAGCGACCGACAGCCCAGTGTAGGAATCAATGCCACGCTCGCCTGAGGAGTCTTTTCACAAACTTTTCTGACAAGAAGCGCTGGCGCGTTCAGGGCAGGGCGAAGCGCAGAAGATCGCCCTGGAGCATGGCGGCCCGGGCGTCAAAGGCCGGGAGTTGACCGGCCCAGAGACTCCAGGTCCTTGGGATCAGACGGGTGGCGCGCTGGGCTTGGGACCAGCCGCGTTCGGTCTCTTCCCGCACCCCCAACGAAGCTGCAGGGACTTCAATAACCTCCCGGGCATCCTTGAGGGTCCACTCGAATAGCGTCGCTTCCAGAGCTTCGCTGAGGGACTCCGAGGGCAGCAAACAAAAGAGCCAGTCGTGTCGGGCCCACTGCAGGGGATCCACAGCGGACTGACTAGCAGTCCGAATGGTGGCGGCGTATTCGCGGGCGATTCGGAGTGTCTGGTCGGTTGAGCCATGGTCGATGACCAGGAGTTCGTCGCAAGGACGCAGCGTCTCAAGAGCACGTCCCAGGCGGAGTCCGTCGTTCAAGGTGTGCAGAATGGCGCTGATTGGTGGCATGCGGACTCGCCATGGAAACACAGTTCGCCCGGCACGGCAACTCGCCTGGTGAAGATCCCGCGTTCGAATCTCCAGGTTCAAACGAGCAAGGTTCAAAAAACCAAGGTTAAAAAACCAAGGGCACAGCCGTGCGCTGTGCCCCTATGGGAACGTCGTTGCCGGGTTACTGATTATTCTGGTTGTCGCCCGGCGGTGTGTCCATCCGGTGGCGATGCGAATCCGGGCCCTGCGCCGGAACGACCGTAAGTGGATTCTGCAAGGTGAAGTTCAGTACGGTCTCGGAGGGCAGCTTGATCTGTTGACCCTTGGTGGCGGCTTGCACGCCACCGCCCAGGCCGCCACCGGCAGCCGCACCGATCCCGGCTCCCTTGCCGCCTCCCGCGATTCCGCCGATGATGGCACCGATGACTGCACCGGCACCGACTTTCTCCGCGGTATTCTTGCCGCGCGAACTACCCTGTCGCTTGTATTGATCGGTCGAAATGGCGTACGACTTTCCCCCCACCGAGATGCGGTCCAGTTGCAGGACCACCAAGGACTGGCCCGCGAACTTGCCGGCGCTCTTCACGTCCACGATGTGGCCTTCGACATCGTAGCCGGCAGGAATCGCTATATCGCCTTCGACTGCGAGCGGCGAATTAAGGGTGGCATGGAAGGTTTCGCCGGGCTGGCTCTTCTCGGAATCAATCGGATCAACCAGGCGCACCGCCAGCGTAGTTCCCGTCGGGATGGTCACCTTCTGTGGGGGTGGAGGCGGCGCTGGAGCGGCAGGTGCCGGTGCTGGTGCGGGAGCCATCGAGTCCTGATGCGCCCTCGCCATACCATCGCCCCCGGCGGCGGTCCCGGCGGCCGCCATCTCCGCGGTCCTGCCAGCACCCTTTCTGGTCGCTTTCTTCACAGCGGGCGCGGGTTTGGGGCTCTCGACCGGAGCAGGGGGCGCTTCCTGTGCCACGGGGGCCGGGGTCGGCGGACCCACTTGCAGGTTGTTGACGACTTCTTTCACGCCCGGGATGGCAGACGCGTAGCGCGCAGCCGCTTCCCGCTGGGCGTCGTTGTCCACATTGCCCGACAGCGTTATGACACCATTGGAGGACTGCACGCTCAGCTGTTTGCCTTGCAAGCCGGAATCAGAATTCAACTTGTCCTGCAACTGGCTGCTGATTTGCGAATCGTTGGGCGCACGGCTGCAGGCGACGGTGAGCCCGCCCATCGCGACCAGCAGAATGACGGAGAAATAGACGGAAGCCCGAGACTTCATAAAGTCCTCCAGCAGAAATGGTTGTCCTTGGCTAATAGTAGTTTAGATGCAGGCAGGTTGTCTCGACCAGCCCACCCGGAGTGGGCCTGGGAGCAGAAACGGCTGGCATCGAAGTGGTCGGCCGTCGTTGCCCGCGAATCAGTTCTGGTGGAGGAACTTGTAGTCGAGGATCGAGGCTGCCAGTCCCGAGCCCTCTTCAGTATTCCGTGCGTCTTTTGACCGGATAATCCGGCCCTGGCAGAGTACGTTGCTGTTCTTCTGGCCGGAAATTTCCTCCGGCATCTCGAAAACCATCTCCACCAGCGCGTTGACCGGCAGGGCCGTTGCCCCGCGGAACAGCACGCCAGACTGGCTGATGTTCTCGATCACGCCTTCTGCCCAGATGCTCAGGTTCTTGACGCGGTAACGGAGTGGAAGGTTCAGCTTGAGCCGGCGCGCGCGCGGCACCCATGAGGGTTTCTTCTCGCGCGCACGCCGTCGAACCGTGCCGGGTTCAGCCGTGACCGGCACCCGTTCGGTACGCCGCATGGTTGCCCAGTCGTACTTGTACTCGACCGCGCACAACAAACAGACCTGGTAATAGTGACCGTCGGCCGCTCGTCGAGGCCAGGAGAACTCGTGGGAACAGCGCCCGAGCATGAGAACATCCATCAGTTTCTGAGCCATGATTGACTTCCGGACCGAACTCCCCCGGACAAGTCATGATCTAACGCCGGCGGGTACTTGGATAGGTTACTTTCGTGTAAGAGTGCAACTCCCCGGTCGCGCAACGTAAATGCTTGCCAGCAGTTGGACTGTGGATGTTTTTTCGGCGAATGCACTTGTGTATGATCCAGAACATGGACGACCTGAACGCGTTCGTGCTGGCCGGCGGGCGTAGCTCCCGCATGGGGACCGACAAGGCCTTGGTCGTGTTCAATCGCCAGACCCTGCTGGAAGGCTCCCTGGCGCGCCTGAGCGCGGTCTCGTCCGGCACCTGGATCGTAGGCAGTCGGGAGAAGTTCTCCCCATTCGGCAACGTGGTGGAGGATGAGTTTCCCGACCACGGCCCTCTGGGGGGCATTCACGCGGCCCTGCGAGCCTCGAAGGCGGATCTGAACCTGGTTCTGGCGGTGGACATGCCGTTCGTCGATGTTCGATTCTTGAAGTATCTGATTGCGAAAGCGGGCGCTGCCAAGGCCGTGGCGACCGTGCCCCGTGCGGGCGGAGGCTGGCAACCGTTGTGCGCCGTTTACCGCAAGCGGTTTACCGAATGCGCCGAACCGGCGCTGCGTGCCGGCAAGAATAAAATCGACCCGCTGTTTGCACAGTGCGAAGTGCAAGTGCTCGAAGAGGCCGAACTGTTGAAAGATGGCTTCTCCGCAGACCTGTTCCGGAACGTAAACACGCCCGAAGAATTGGCGGCTCTTGGCAAAACGAATTGCTTCACCTGACGACCAGGAACTGACAACCAGGAACGGCGAACCAGGAGCTGCGAACCAGGAGCTGCGAACTGAGAATTGCTGCCAAAATGTCTGACGATCCACAAGCGAGTCCCTACATCCGGTTCGACCACGTCAGCAAGTCGTTCGGGGAAAAGCGGGTGCTCGATGATGTCAGTTTCGACGTGTTGGCCGGGGAGACCGTTTGCATCCTGGGACGAAGCGGGGTAGGGAAGTCGGTCTCATTGCACCACATCATGGGATTCCTCAAACCGGATTCCGGCCGCGTGACTGTCGCCCGCGAAGATATTACCGACTACAGCGAGGTTCAGCTGGAAGCAATCCGCAAGAAGGTCACCATGGTTTTCCAGAACGGCGCGCTCTTCGATTCGCTGACGGTCGGGGAAAACATCGCGTTCCCGCTGCGCGAACGGCGCGACCTTACCGAAGACCAGATCTACCAGATTGTGGACGGACTTCTCCAGATGGTCGGTGTTGGACACATGCGGGATCTGCTTCCTTCCGATCTCTCCACCGGGATGAAGCGCTCGGTGGCGATTGCCCGTGCGCTGGCGGCGCAGCCCGAGTGTGTGCTGTACGACGAGCCCACCACCATGGTGGATCCGCTCATGGCCCAATTGCTGGGCGACCTGATCAAGCGCCTGAAGATCCAGCTGCATTTGACCAGCGTTGTGGTCACGCACGACATGCGGCTCGCCAAGAAATTGGCCAACCGGATCGTATTCCTGCACGAGGCCGAGGCAATCTTTGTCGGGACCTATGCCGAAATGGAGAAGTCGCCGGAACCCATCGTGCACGAGTTCCTGGAACTGGATGAAATGAAAATCGAAGTATGAATGTCCGCTCCGCCCAGAGCCCGAACAGAAATGCCAGGAGCCCGGCCGGCCCGAAGACCCCTTTCAAAACCCCTGCTGCACCAGCCTTTCCACCGTGAACGGACTGTTCGCTCGCTCACCCCTCATCATTTTCTCGACGTACTTTGCGATCATGTCGGTTTCGAGATTGACCGGATCGCCGGCTTTCAGAGATTTCAGGTTCGTCGTCTCCCAGGTGTGGGGGATGATCGCAACCTTCACCTCACGGCCTTCGATCTCGGCCACCGTCAGGCTGATCCCCTCGATCGAGAGCGAACCTTTGAAGATTACGTAGCGCTCAAGCTCGGCGGGGATTCGGATGTGCAGCCAATAGTCCTCGGCGCCGGCAATGCGGTCAAGAGCGAGGAACTCTCCCGTGCCATCGACGTGTCCCTGCACGATGTGCCCGCCAAAACGCCCATCCGCCCGCAGGGGAAGTTCGAGGTTCACGCGCGCCCCCTCATGCATGCGGGAGAACGATGTTCGATTCCAGGTTTCGTCGGCTAGATCGAACGTTACTGAGTTCGCCATGATCTCGACGGCAGTCAGGCAGACACCACTGACCGCGATCGAGTCGCCTTTCTTCAGTTCCTTTGCAAGGTGCGAAGCGGAGACCGTCAGGCGGCGCGTTCCGCGCTGCTCCCGGATCCGGGTAACCTTAGCCACTTCCTCAACAATGCCGGTAAACATAATGGCCTCCAGGTACATGGTAAATGGGCGAAGCGGGAACGCTCATCGATTGCGGGGCGCCGGTGCACGGGTCGAGGTCTCGAGGAGTTCCTATTGCGGGAGTCCCACGCGCCGCGCGATGTCCTGAAAACCCGGGAGGCTATGGAGATTCCTGAAGCAAGGGTACGACTTGATCCAGATCATCCAGCCCGAGCGAGCTCTGAAAGCCTCTTCCAGCCAGGCAAGGGCCTCATCCGCCGCGCCGAGGCGAGCGTACAGGGACGCGATTCCGAACGTGTCAACATGCCAGCCCTTCCAGCGCCCAAGGTCCACCTCCAGCTGTTTTTGCCAGAATCCGTTCAGTCCTGAACAAACATAGGCCGCGCGCAGGTCCGCCAACAATTCGCTGCCAGCCCCTCCAACCGACCGGGCTAGCAGGTATTGGTCGACGGCCTCTGCCGGTTTTCCAATTTCTTCCAGCGCAATACCCAGGTTCTCGTGACTGAGCCAGACGTTGGGATCCATCTCAATGGTTCTGCGGAATTGCTCAATCGCTTCCGCCCACTTGCCGCTGAACAGGTACATCTCACCGACGATGTTGTTGATGGGAATCGAGAGCGGATCGATGGCCAAGGCCTGTTTGGCTTCGCGCACTCCCTGCTCCGGTTGTCCCCTACATGCCAGGAAGGCGGAGTAGGCGTGATGAGCGGTCGGATAGTTCGGAGCAAACTGGAGAGCCGTCTGAAATTCCTGGCGGGCGGCCGGCCAGTCCCAGTCGTAGAGAAGCTGCACGATGGCCAGAGAGACATGGGCCTCCCCCGAGCGTTGGATCACACTCCAGTGCCTTTAACGCAGCAGCCCTTGCCTTGGGCATGGCGTCTTTCGGGTCCATCCGGCCGAAGATGTAGCCACGATAGAAATACGTATCCGCCAGTCCCGCATAGGCAAGCGGGAAACTGGAATCTCGTTCGATAGCTTCGCCAAAGTAGCGCTGGGCGTGTTCAAGGCTTTCCTCAGTGCGTCGATTCCAGAAGTATCGCCCGCGCAAATAGCACTCGTAGGCAACCGGATCGATCGGACGGGAAGGTTTAAGTCGCCACTGTTCATCGCTCGATAACTTGACCTGGATCTGACGCGCAATCGCTCGGGCGAGTTCGGCCTGCAGCTGAAGGACGTCCCCGATGTCGCGTTCATAGCTCTCCGCCCATAAGTGCGTCTCTTCCCGGGCATCGATTCTGGGTCGTGATGCGAACCTGCTGCCCCGAACGCAAAACCGTGCCTTCGACGACAGCGTCTACGTTCAATTTCCGGGCAATTTGCGTCAGGGATTTGCGAACACGCCGGTAGTACTGAACCGAGGTGCGCGAAATGACCCGGATCGTGCTGATCTTCGCCAGCTGGGTGATCAACTCATCGGTCATCCCGTCGGCGAAGTATTCCTGTTCGGGATCGGCCGAAAGGTTTTCCAGCGGAAGGACCGCAAGGGACCTGATCGCCTGCGCCGAGCTCTCGCTGACACTGGCCAGGAAGCGATAGCCGCGGCGGGGCAGAGTCTCGATGAAGCGAGGTTTCTTCGCACTGTCGCGAAGTGCCGCTCGAACCTGGCGCACGCTGAAGTTCAGGCTATGCTCGAAATCAACGAATGTGTTCTTGCCCCAGATTTCGTGCTGAAGTTCTTCCCGCGTGACCACGTCTCCTCGGCGGGAGACCAGAAGGGCTAGAATCTTGGCCGGTTGCGGTTGCAACTGCAACGCTTTTCCCGAGCGGCGCAACACTCCGCTGCGAACCTCGAATTCAAACGGCCCAAAGCGAAACCGTTGGCCCTGCGAGCCAGCAATCGGCATAAGCCCCACCCGAGCGCCCCTCTCCGGTGCATCGCCATTATAGCGAGGCCTGTAAGGGAACGTCGGCCAAATCCCCACGAGCACAAGCACTTACCTCCAACCCGTCCCTCAGACACAACTCACCTTCTCCTCACTTTGATTCCGCAAAGGGTCGTCGTAGCGTGACCGCTCCTGGAGGACAAGATGAAACCATCGATTTACAACCCAATCCGGTGCCTGATGCTCGTACTGGCGCTATGGCCGTCCGCATTTGCGGCTGGCAAGCCGCGCTGCCAGTCCGTGGGCGGTTCCGTGATGACCAATTTCGGAGGGGTCGACCAAAACACCACGCTCGGGACCGCGACTGGGGATCTCAGGGGCGCCGTCGCTGGCACCGTCGTCAACGTCGTTCCCGGGGCAAACGGCACCGTCGTTTTCACCGTTCAGCATCACTGGGTTATGGAGGCGGGTGACAGCATCAGTTCCGACCCAGCCCAAGCGACCACTCTGCCCCTGAGCCAGTCCCTGTTCGCGGTGATCACCTACGCGCTTCACATTACCGGCGGGACGGGTAAATTCGCGGGAGCGACCGGAGACATCCACATGATTGGCGAAGCCGATCTGGTAGAAGGAACGGTCTTTCGGTACACGGGCAAAGTGTGTTTCGCACAATCGGCGCCCTAGCTCGAGCCCGCGCAGGCACAAGCGACGGCCTCCCTTCCCCCGAAGGCCGTCACGATTCCCGGGAGTCAATCGCGGTAGGGATCCCGCAGGTAGCCTTCGACCGCAAAGTCCTCTCCGAAGCGGTGCAGCCGGATGGACTTCACGTAAGCGGCTTCGCTCATGCGTTTGAACCCCGAGGCCGTGGCAAAGGGTACCGATCCGGTTCCCGCCAATAGTTTCGGCGCGTAGTAGAAGAACACCTTGTCGACGATGCCGGAGTCGAGAGCCGCCCAGTTGATCATGGCTCCGCCTTCGATCAGCAGACTGGTGATTTCGAGCTCTCCCAGCAGTTCGACCAGGCTCGTCATGTTCGGGCGTCCGTCGGGCGTGGCTGTCGGCAACTGTTCCACTCGAATGCCGTGCTCGCGCAAGGTCTGCTTGCGCTTCTCTTCGGCGAACGAGCAGACGACGAGCACATCGCCGTGACCGCTCCGGACCAGGCGCGACTCCAGTGGCAGGCGCAAGCGCGAGTCGACGATAACCCGCAAAAGGGGCCGCCGCCGAGCGAGTCCGCTCCGGTCGGTGAGCAGCGGATCGTCGGCGATGATGGTGCCTACGCCCACCAGGACGGCGTCATGCTGATGACGCAGTTCCTGAACGTGCGCCCGGGCGACTTCACTGGTGATCCAGCCTCCGCTGACCGAGGCAGATCCGAGAGCCGTCGGATTTCCGGACTCGCCCGGAGGTGGGGCGATTTTGCCATCCAGGGTCATCGCCGTCTTCAGGGTCACAAGGGGCCGGCGGCGGCGAATGTAGTTCGCAAACGAGTCGTTGATGCGCAAGCACTCGTCCGCCAGCAGTCCGGAGGCGACCACCACGCCGGCGGCGCGCAGCCGGGCGAAGCCCTGACCGCTGACCAAACGGTTTGGATCGACGACGCCCGCAACCACCCGGCGGATTCCGGCGGCGATCAGAGCGTCGGCACAGGGACCGGTGCGTCCCTGGTGCGAGCACGGTTCGAGGTTGACGTAGAGCGTCGCTCCCCGGGCTTTGGAGCCCGCTTGTTCCAGGGCGAGAATCTCGGCGTGCTTTACTCCGTCGTAGGTGTGCGTACCGGTGCCCGCGACCTCACCGTGCTCGTCGACGATCACCGCGCCCACGTTCGGATTGGGTGCAGTCAGCCCAACGCTCCGCCGGGCCAGCTCGAGCGCCTCGCGAAGAAAGTCTTCGTCGGTGAGATGATTTGGCATGGATTCAAACTCCGGCCAGGGAGTCACAGAGCGGGGCGGGCAAGTGTTCGCTATGGTCGCGGAGGGAACAGGCCGGCATTACCCTCTTCTGGTTCGGCCACCGCGGCAGCGCCGCTTCTCCCTTTCGGTCCGCGCCGCACCGGGGCCATGCGATAGGCGTGCGGATCGCCCGGAACGTCAGGCTCGGGCCACCAGCGGCGCAGTCTCTCCAGAAGATTTCGAATACGCGATCGGGAGGCCTTGGCCATGTATTCCTCCAGGACTCTAAAGTCTCTGACCCGAAAAAGGCTTCAAGCGAACAGGGAATCGACGAACTCTTTGGGATCGAACGGCAGCAGATCTCCAGCCTTTTCGCCTACGCCAACGTAACGGACGGGCACGCCCAGCTCGCGCGAGATCGCGACGATCACGCCGCCCTTGGCCGTTCCGTCGAGCTTGGTCAGCACGATCCCGGTGACCCCGGCCGCTTCCGTGAACTGCCGCGCCTGCTGCAGGCCGTTCTGTCCGGTGGTTGCATCCATGACCAGCAACGTTTCGTGCGGAGCGCCCGGGATGATCCGTTGCGCCGTGCGCCGCATCTTGTCGAGTTCCGCCATCAGGTTGCTCTTGGTGTGGAGACGGCCGGCGGTATCGACCACGACATAGTCCACCTTGCGCGCAGTCGCTGCTTGCAACGCGTCGAACAGCACGGCGGCTGGATCGCCTCCCGCTTTGGTCTTGATCACTTCCGTGCCGGTGCGTTGCCCCCAGATTTCCAGCTGCTCGATGGCCGCCGCCCGAAACGTGTCCGCAGCGCAGAGCAACACGTTCTTGCCCTGCGCGCGGAACACTTGCGAGAGCTTGCCGATGGTGGTGGTTTTGCCGGTCCCGTTCACGCCCACGACCAGGATGACCTCGGGCGTGCCATCAACCTTTTGCACCGGTCGGGAATGGGTGGCGCTCAGAATCGACAAGATTTCTTCCTTGAGCAGACGCCTGAGCTCGTCGACGTCCTTGATCTGCTTGCGGTCCGCTTTTTCTCGCAAAGTTTCGAGGATTTCATGGGTCGTGGCCGTCCCCAGATCGGCGCCGATGAGCGTGGCCTCAAGGTCATCCAGAGTGTTGCGGTCGATTTCCTTGCTGAACGAGACCGCCTCCTCGATGCGTTCGGCCAGGTTCTCGCGCGTGCGCGAGACCGCCTCCTTCATGCGATCGAGGAAACTGGGTTTCTTCTGATCTTCTTCGAGGCTGCCAAACAGGGTCTGAATCATAGGGCCTTGGACTTGCCGACGGTAAATTTCAATTATAGCGATGGCGACCGGGCGCTGCTGGGTGGGGCCCCGGAGATTTGGACACGATCGGGCCAGGCAGGCCTATGAACGAGTGGTCTCGACGACTGTGTCGGCCGGGGTAGACCGAGGCGTTGCTTCAGGAACTGGAGCAGGAGTTGGGCTCATGGCGGGGGCGCCGCCGGCGGCCGCGGCGGCACCCGCTGAAATCCCAGCCGGGGCCGGCACTGCGACCGTCGCCGGAGCAACCAGGGCGGGAAGCTGCGACCTTACCAGCCGCTGAATCCGAATCTCTCCCCGCTCGTAGACTGCGGTGATGGCGGCGACGCATTTCGGATCGAGACGCTTGCCGGCCAGATTGTGAATGATGCGCAAGGCTTCTTGCGGTTCATAGGCGCGCTGGTAGGGACGATTTGTGGTCAGGGCGTCAAAGGTGTCCGCGACCGCGATCACCCGGGCCAGAAGAGGAATCTGATCATCCTTCAATCCGTACGGATAGCCCCGGCCATCGAGGGCCTCGTGGTGGAGCTCGATGCCGGGCAGCATCTCCTTGAGCTGTTTCACCGGGCGCAGAATGTTGGCACCCTTGGTGGTATGCGTCTTCATGATTTCAAATTCTTCCGGCGTCAACGCTCCCGGCTTCTTGAGAATGTGATCTTCAATGCCGATTTTGCCCACGTCGTGCAATTGGGCGGAGATGCGCACAATCTCGAGGAAGTCGTCATCCAGCCCCAGTTCGCGCGCGACCAGCAGGGAATAGCGAGTGACGCGGTCCGAATGGCCGCGAGTGTAAGGATCCTTTTCGTCGACCGCGCCCGACAGCATCTGGATCGAACCCATGAACAGCGCGAGGTTTTCCTCGGCGGCCCGCTTGAGATCCTCGACGAAATGCTGGAGTTCCTCCGACATCGTGTTGAACGTGTCCGCCAGTTCGCCAATTTCGGTGCGGCTTTTCAGCTCGACGCGCCTGGAGAAGTCTCCCCGGGCGATTGCGCGGCTGGATTCGGTCAACACTTCCAACGGATTGGTGATGCGCCGCGCGGCATAAATACTCACCATCATGCTCGCCAGCACTGCCAGCAACGCCAGCAGGCGCGCGGTATGTTGCATTTCGTAGACGCCGCGGTAAGCCTCGAGACGGGGCTTTTGCACGACGACGGCCCAGTCGAGCGCGGTCACCGGACTGTAGGTGCCCAGCATTTCGATCCGCTGGCTTCCGTCCTGAATCGTGAATTCCTTGGTGGCGGCCAGCTGCGCCTTGCTCCCCTCATCCACGAAATTCCGCACGATTTCCAGTTTCTTCATGTCCTGGCCGGTGACGAAGGCCGGGGTATCGGCCGCCACCAGTCGGCCTTGCGCGTCGACCACGTACGGCGTCAGCCCGGTGCGAGTCACTTCCTCGAGCCGGCGAATCAGAAACTGCAGGTCGACGACCGAACCGATCATCCCGAGAGCATGCCCGTTGTTCATGACCGGATAACTGACCAGGACCACCGTGCGCGACGATTTCCCGCTCCCCACCACCAGAGCCTGGCCGTTGTATGCCCGGCCCTCGTGTGCGGCGGCAAAACCGCGCTCCAGTTCCCGCCGCAAGAATGCGTCAGGAACGATGCGCCCGGCGGAGATCCCCTTGGCGTCGGAGTTCAGCAGGGTGGCGTAGGCGACGTCCTCGGAAGAGGAGACGAAATTTTCAAGCAAAGCACGCAGCTCTTGCGTCTCTACGTTCCCCACCCGGATGTCGCGGCCGCTGGCGACCTGCATGGCCGATGCCAGGTTCGTCAGCATCATGCGCAGTGCGGCTTCGTGCTGCGCGATATCATCGGCCAGCGAGCGGGTCACGGTATTTTGCAGCAACATTTCGTTGGTTTTCAGGCGGTCGCGGTTGATCGATTCCACCTGCGCCGAGTAGAAATACATGGGCACCACGCTGATCGCCACCAGAACGCCCAGGATGACGTACAGAATCGGGATGCGCGCGGGAATGGGCAGTTTCAGTGGCAAAGTGGTCCCATGGCACTGCGGGGAGTCCCAGTGCGGAAATGGTGTCGTGCGCTTGAAATTTTACTTTGCTTTCAGCAGGCAAGCGCCAAACCGAGGGTCTGAAACCATTACCAAAGTATGAAAACAACGCGCGATTTTGGCCTGGTTTGGCAGGAAAACTCAGGCCCCAGGGGGAAGCGATGAGCGCGGATGGGAAAGTCAGCTGGGGTTACATGATCGCCTGGGAGTTTCGTCCCCGAAGCGGAGTCGAAAAGCAGTTCGAAGAGGCCTATGGACCGCAAGGGGTCTGGGCCGGCTTTTTCGCAAAAGGGGAAGGCTTTATCGCAACCGAGTTAAACCGTGACTTGCAGGATGCCAAACGCTACCTCACGCTGGATCTGTGGGTCTCGAGGGAAGCGCACGAGCGTTTCCTCGGAAAACATTCGGTTGAGTATCGCGCGCTCGACCGACAGTGTGAGGGGCTCACCGAGCAGGAGACCGAACTGGGCCGTTTTGAAAGGCTGGGCCGCTAGCCCGGCGCGTTGCCCAGGGAATGCCAGATTGGTTTCAGGGCACGGGTTCAGGCCTGCCCTGGCGACAGGCGCAATCAATCGCGCCTCCGGCGCGCGCCACCCCGCGACGCTAGCCTAAAGGCCAATTTCGCTCTTTGCAGTGCGCGTCATAAGTTCGTGGATCGCCTCCTGGGGGGACTTCCCCTCGTGCAGGACAGCGTGCATTTTCTCGGTGATCGGGATCTCGACGCCGTGGACCTTCGCTAAACCGACGGCCGCGTGGGTTGTGAGCACTCCTTCAGCCACCATCCCGTGCATGCCAGCGATGATTTCCGGGAGTTGCCGTCCGCGCCCCAGTTCCACTCCCACACTCCGATTGCGAGACAGACCACCCGTGCAGGTCAAAACCAGGTCGCCCAGGCCGGCAAGGCCCGCCATGGTTTCCCGCTGCCCTCCGCAGGCGACTACCAGCCGGGTCATTTCCGCCAGTCCGCGGGTGATCAAGGCGGCGACCGAGTTGTGTCCCAGTCCGAGCCCGTCACAAACTCCTGCGGCGATCGCAATCACGTTCTTGAGCGCCCCCCCCAGTTCCAACCCGATCACGTCCTCGTTGGTATAGAGCCGGAACCGCGGGTCGCTCAGCGCCTCTTGCACCGTTCGCGTGAGTTCGCTATCGGAGGAAGCGATGGCGAGCGCGGTCGGATCGCCGCGGGCCACTTCTCGGGCGAAGCTTGGTCCGCTCATCGCCCCGAGCCGCGGGCGTAACCCGTGGTTCGCACCGAGCACCTGGCGGATGACTTCCGTCATACGGAGATGCGACGTGTCTTCCAGCCCTTTGGTCGCGCTGACAAAAAGCATTTCGGACCGGAGAAGTGGCCGCATGCTTTCGAACAGACGGCGGCAGTGGTTTGAAGGCATCACGCTGATCACGATCTCGGCGTCGTGCAGAGCGTCGCGCAGATCGTTGGTGATGTGAACCGCTTCGGGGATGGGCAGGCCCGGGAGGAAGAGCTCATTCACCCGCCGGCTCTCGATCGACTCTCGAACTTCGTTCTCGTGGGCCCACAGCCGCACTTCGTGCGTTGCTTTGCGTCCGGCGACAACTGCCAGCGCCGTGCCCCAGGCGCCTGCTCCGACGATGGCAATCCGGCTCATTTTTGCCCGCCGCGGAAACGGCTCTCGGTGCCTGCCCGGAGCCGTCCGATGTTGGCGTGGTGCTTCACGATGATCAGCAGGGAAGAGGCCGCGATGAATCCGAGCATCCCAGGCGTGTCGTGGTAGTCGTGCAGCAGCCAGGTGGCGCCGGGAAAGATCGCAGCAGCCGTGATCGAGCCGAGAGAGATGTAACGGAACAGAGCCACCATCAGGATGAAAACAACCACCATCACCAGCACGCCTTTCGGAGCCAGACCGATCCACGAGCCCAATCCGGTGGCGACCCCTTTGCCGCCCCGAAACTTCAGCCAGACCGGGTAGATGTGGCCCACGATCGCAACGAAGGCGGCCAGTGAAGCCAGCAGGTACGGACGATCGGTCGGCGAACCTGCGAAGCGGCCTTTTGCCCACCCGAGCGATAGCATCACCGGAACCAGGCCCTTCAGCGCATCCAGAACAAGCGTGAGCAGACCTAAGGCGGGCGATTTTCGGGAGACGTTGGTAGCCCCGATGTTGCCGCTACCCGTCTTGCGAATGTCTTCTCCGCGGACAAGACGCACCAGCAGATAGCCAAAAGGAATCGACCCTGACAGATAACTGAGCACGCCGGTGAGGAGATAGAGGGTCACAGAGTTGGAGGGATGGTGGCGGCCGTTGGTTCGCTCACGCGCAGGGCATACCGTTCCAGTTTTGTGTAACGCGATCCGTCTCGCGAAAGCTGGCTCTGATAGAGAAAGAACTCGCGGGCCGTCATGGTACCAAACTCGGGCGTCGGCATCGCCGTCAATTTCTCGTTGAGTCGCCGGAAGCTTTGATTCGGGCCGTCGCCCTGGTGCCAGCGCGGCGCCCCTGACCCTCCGCCCCGACGAGCCAGGGTGAGGTGTGGGCTGAAACTGCGATCTTCTTTCGGGATCCCGAGTCGCGCGGTGGCCTCGTCGATTGCAGAGGCCAGTCGTGGCAGCCCTGACGCGGCCTGGATTCCAACCCAGAACACCCGCGGCGCTGTGGGCGTAGGGAAAAAGCCATAGCCGCGAAAAACCATTTGGAAATCCGGCACGATGACATCTGCGAGCGCCCGCTTGATTTCCTCGACCGCCTCGGCCGGTTTTTCCCCAACAAACTTGAGCGTGATGTGGAGCGATTCTGGCCGAACCCAGCGCGCTTCCGGAGCAAAGCCGCGCACTCCGTCCATGAAGATCTCAAGGCGGCGGGCGATGGCCTCATCGATGTCGAGAGCAGCGAAGATTCTCATGTTAGTTCCGGATACAACCCGTGCTAGATCAGGCAGTTATGCATCACAAGGTATCGTTTACATCAACTTTCTTCTCACCATGTCGAGCGCCTGTTGGGAAGCAAACCAGCGGACGCGCTGGCGGTCTCCAGGAAATTTTTTCTCAACCACGTCCGTGCCGGTCTCGCTTGCCAGCGCGTGGTAGACCAGGCCCACCGGCTTCTCGGGTGTGCCGCCTGTCGGTCCCGCGATGCCCGTGATCCCAACCCCAAGCGTTGCCTTGCAACGTTTGCGGATGCCCTCCGCCATGGCAGCGGCAACCTCGCCGCTCACCGCTCCGCATTGTGCGATCAATGCCGGAGGAACTCCCGCAAATTCCGCCTTGAGCTCGTTCGAGTACGCCAGAGCGCCGCCCAGAAAATATCGTGAACTGCCGCTGATCGATGTGATGCGTTCTCCCAGCAATCCGCCCGTGCAAGACTCCGCGGCCGCGAGTGTGGCAGCACGCATCTGCAGGTAGTAGCCCACGATCTGTTCCAGGGATTCGCCTTTGCTCGAGTAAAGCGCGTCTTCAAGTTCGTCTTCGATCTTTCCGGCGAGCTCGTCGACGCGAGCTTGCGCAACTTCCATCGAATCGGCACGCGTGAACAGGGTGAACTGGATCTCTCCTGCACCGGCGAGGATCGTCGTTTGGATGTCGGGATATCCCTTGTAGATGGGCGCCACGCGCGCATCCACCGCAGATTCTCCCAGCATGGCCACTTTGAGTACGCGGGTTGCGATGTATGCCGCCGGCAACTTGGCGCGCAGACGGTCGAAGCACTGCTCGTCAAAAAGTGCCTTCAGTTCAAACGGCGGGCCCGGCAGCAGGATGACCAGCCGCTCGCGTCCCTCGTACCGGCCGCTGATCCATTGGCCCGGGGCCGTCCCGTTTCGGTTTGGGAGAACGAAGGCGCCGCTGATGACGTCGGCCTGCTTGTGGTTGTTGGGCGTAAACGGGTAGCCGCGCGCGGCAAAGCGCTGCTCGAGTTTGGCAAGGATTTCCGGATCGCGATGCAGGACCAGTCCTAGCGCCTCCGCAACCGACTCGCGGGTCAGGTCGTCCTCGGTCGGACCGAGGCCGCCCATGAAGATGATGATGTCGGAGCGGAACAGGGCGTGTTGCGCGACCGAAACCAGCCGCTCCCGGCTGTCGCCCACGATGGTCTTGATGACGACTTCGACGCCCAGTTCATTGAGCTTTTCGGTAAGGTAAAGGGAATTGGTGTCCTGCCGGAACGGCGTCAGAAGCTCTGAGCCGATGGCGATGATCTCTGCGTTCACGGTAGAAGTCTAAATGATCGCGCCCCGAACCAAGGGCCGGGAAGCTAGTCCTGCAACAGCGGCAGTCCCTGGATATTCCAGGAAAGGTGATGCACGGCGCCCGTGGTCGCCAGCACCACGGAGCGGCCGGGGGCAAAGGCCAGCCCCACCAGATTGTGACCCGACACTTCCAGCGATGCTTTGGCATCGGGCGTGATCTTCACGATCCCGCGTTTTCCGGCAAGAGAAGCGGCCACATAGAGGTTTCCGTCCACATCGAACGCCAATCCCTGCGGACGCCCCAGTCCGCGAAAGAAGTTCGTCACCGTGCCGTGCACGTCGATCCGGTAGACCGCGTCGAAGCTGGAAGTCGTCGGCCCGGTCACGAAAAGATTCCCGCTTGGACTGAACGCCAGGTGATACGCCGAGACGCTCGGCTCAAGCGTAGCGAACACAAACGTCTGCCGGTCGCGACTGATCTTGAAGATTGTTCCGCTACGATCGCCAACGTAGAGGTTTTGCTCGCGGTCGAACGCGATGCCGGTGGCGACCCCCATCCCTTCAGCGTAGGACGACATCGTGCCGTTCTGGGCGACGCGGTAGACGGTGCCGTCGTGACGCGATGAAACGTAGACCTGGCCCTCCGGGTCAATGGCGATCGAGGTGGCGTTCATCATGTCGCTGAGGAACGGCTTCACCGTGTAATTGGTGTCGATCTTGAACAGTGAGACCGGGACCTGCTGCCCACGCGAGCCCGAGAACGTAACGTAGATGTTGCCCTCGGCGTCGATGGCCGGGTTGGTCACGGGGTGAAGGTTATCGGCGATGGGGACCGCCACCTTCACCAGTTGGGCGTTGCTCACATGCGCGTTGGTTGCCACGATCACCGGGCCTGAAGTGGCGCCGTCGGGAACGCGGGCCACCACGAACTCATCCGAGCTGATGACCACCGCACCTTCCACTTCGCCAAACTGTACTCTGGGACGCTTCAATTCGGCCGGCCGCAGGCTGCTGCCGTTGATGCGGATTTCGCCGCCCGGCAGTGCTGCCGCGGGAGACACGCTCTCGATGTGCGGTTTACCGTTTACGTTTTTCTTGCCCAACAGACGATTCGAAATCCCCATGCGCCCCAACTTCCTTGCCCGTTGGCTCGGTGCCGGCTAATGGCCAAGCAGGCCGAAATGCAGAAGAAGCTGCATGACGGCCAGGCCATAGAGCCCAGCCGCGACATCGTCGATCACGATCCCGGATCCCTCCGGCAGCTTCTCCAGTTGCCGAATCGGGTACGGTTTCACGATATCGAAGGCACGAAAAAGTATAAAGCCCGCCAAAAGAGATTTCCAAGCCAGCGGTGCGCCCAGCAGCGTGATCAGCTGCCCGGCGGTCTCATCGATCACCACAAACTGCGGATCTTTAACCGCTGCGGCGCGAGCCACGCGCGTGGCCGCCGGGATACCGACCGCAACCGCCAGGGCCGCCAGCGCGACGTTCGCCGGGACCACCCACGAGGCTGGAAGAGCACGCGCGATCGCCACCCACGCGATAACGGTCGCCAGCGATCCCCAGGTTCCGGGACCGGGCTTGAGCCGTCCCGCACCGAAAAACGTCGCGATCAGCGTGGCCCAGAGCGGAGCTGGCTGGCCGACCTCGGCACTTGCCGCCGACGTTTGTTCGAGTTGGCTGGCGTTACTCGTCATCGGATTGATTGGCGCTGGGCTCCGGCTCGAACTCGTCGTCGGTATCTTTCAGGGGCGACGAAATCACGTACTGCCCGCTGGCCCACTTCCCCAGGTCGATGGTTCGGCAACGTTCGCTGCAGAACGGGAAGTCCTCGTCCGAACTCTTGACCGGAGTCTTGCAGATCGGACAACGAAGCTTGACGGGTGGTTGCGGCATAGTGCTGGACGCCGGACGAGTCCGGATCAGAGGATCCTGGCGATCAGGTCGTAATCGTGAGCTTCCACGATCTCACATCGGTAGAACTCTCCCGGGCGGGGAACCTCCCCGTCGGGAAACTCGTTGACCAACACCTTGCCGTCGATTTCCGGAGCGTGCATCGCAGTACGTCCCTCGAGCAGAAGGTCGGTCTCTTCGGAGGTTCCTTCCAGCAGGAGATCAAATTCTTTCCCGAGCAGAGTTTTCTTGCGCTTCCTGCTGATCTGCCGCTGGATCTGCATCAGCCTTTTCCGCCGACGCTCAATCTCCTTGCCGGCTACTTTCTTCTCGAGCGAGTAGGCGCCGGCGCCATTCTGATCGGAATATCCGAACGCGCCCATCCAGTCAAACTGCGCTTCCCGTACGAAATCACACAGCTCCTCGAACTCCTTTTCGGTCTCGCCCGGGAATCCGACGATGAACGACGTGCGCAGCACCACGCCCGGGATTGTTCGCCGCACCTTCTCCAGTGTGCCCAGGAACACCTCCGCTCCGCCTCCCCGCTTCATGCGCTTCAGCACGCTCGCCGAGGCATGCTGCAGAGGCACGTCCAGGTAGGAGCAAATCTTCTCGTGTGCGGCGATTGTCTCCAGTAGGCGGGCGGTAATCTTGTTCGGATAGGCGTACAGGAAACGCACCCAGCGCAGGTCGTCGATGCGGGCCAGCTTCTCCAGCAGCAGCGCCAGGCCGTCCTTCAAATCAAAATCCTCGCCGTAGCAGGTCGTGTCCTGGCCGATTAATGTGACCTCGCGCACCCCGGCCTGGGCCAACCGCTCCGCTTCGGCTACCACGGATTCGAACCGGCGCGAGCGAAACTTCCCGCGCAACTGCGGAATGATGCAGAACGTGCAGGGATGATCGCAACCCTCGGCGATTTTGATGTAAGCAGTGTGGCGAGCTGTGGCGAGGATCCGCGGCGTGGTGTCGTCGTAGAGGTAGTTCGGCAGGTCGGCGATGGCGCCGTCCCAGCCTTCCCGCGAGAAACGGCCCTGGGCTTCCCGCAGATCGCCTTCGGGACGAGAGCCGAGAATCTTGAAGGGAGAACCCGGATCCTGTCCGGGAGCAATCCCGGCCGCGGCGAGGATGCCCTCGAGTTCGCCGGTTCCGACCACCGCGTCCACTTCGGGGATATTCTTGCGGATCTCGTCGCGGAAACGCTCGACCAAGCAGCCCGCCACCACCAACCGGCTGCCTGGGCCTTTCCGCTTCGCCATTTCCAGGATGGTGTTGACCGACTCCTGCTGCGCGCTCTCGATGAACGAGCAGGTGTTCACGACGATGACGTCGGCCCCTTCCGCCCGGGGGGTCAACTGTGCCCCCGCCTGCGCCAGCATGCCCATCATGACCTCGCTGTCCACGAGGTTCTTGGGGCACCCGAGGCTCACAAAGCCGACCTTTTTTGAGCGGGATGGCGCTGACGGACCGGTGTTTTCGCGCTCCAGAAGCGCTACAGTTGTGTCCTTATTCGGCATGCAATCTTTGTATTTTAGCATTGCTCCCACGATCGTCACCTCATCTGGAGCGCAGGCCTTGGTCGCACCCGACCCGGCAGCCGGGTTTCGCCGGGAAACGGCGAATGACGTGCCACCCTTTTGGGCGCCCACCTGCCAAAGTCAGGCCATTTGAGTTCGGAGGAACGTAGGTTTGGACGTGAGGGTGTGGCGCCACTTCTCTGTGCACGGTCAGGGGCGCGATTTTTGGTCCGGAACGCCCAACTTGAACGTGGATACCGGAAAGAGCCGACAACACAATTGCTCTGTTGGCAGCGGCGTCATCTGGCACTTCGGCAAGAGCTAAGGACCGTCTAGCGCCGGTCCGCTGTGGTTATTTCTTGGTAGAGTTCGGGCAGGCGACGGGCTTGTTCGGAGGATTCTCCGAAGCGTGCGGCCTCGTAGGCCCGGGTAAAGCTTTCCACCCGCTCCCGCATGGCAGGGTCTTCAATACGGGTCAAGAATTCCTTGGGCGTCTGAACCGCTGTCTTCTTCCAGCCGTGCCGTCCCAGCCAGCGGGTCGTGCGCTCATACCACAGGGTGGCCGCCAGTCCGGGTGCTTCCTCCGGATGCGCCTCGAGCCGGCGTTCGCGTAGCCAGCGCAGCAAGGCGCGCGCGTTTGTGGCGAGCAGTACCAACGCGGCCAGAACAATTCCGACGACGCTCCAACCCCGGGGTGATTCGGAAATATCGGTCTGGGTCCGTCGCGCTCTGGTCAGCAGGCTGGCGTATTGATGTTGAGCCCAGTCCCGCATTCGCTCAACCAGTGCGCGGCTTCCGTGCAGCGCATCTTCACCCAACGATCTCTGGTGGCTGGCATCGTAATTGACCACCCATTCCCGCCAGAACGAAGCCATCGCGTCCACATACAACAGCATACGGTCCCAGCCCGCGGCTCCCGTGATCGGGCCTCCGCCCGGAGTTGGGTCGAAACTCACCCAGCCATAGACGGGGAAATAGGCCTCCACCCACGAGTGCGCGCTGCTGGCGCGTATGACGTAATTGGAAGTCAGGTCGTTGAACTCGGTGGTTCGGAAGCCGTTGACCACTCTGGACGGAATCCGCAGGCTGCGCAGCATGATCGCCATGGAGGAGGCGAAGTACTCGCAGTGCCCCTGCTTGCGAACAAAGAGGAAGTCTGCGAGCGGATCTTGGGGAGAGATGCGCGGCAGCTGCAGGGTGTAGCCAAAGTTCGACATCAGGTAGCGCTCGATGGCCGACGCCCGGTCGTAGTCGTTGTCGACGCCGGCCGTGATCTTCTGGGCCAGTTGCGGAATGCGCCGGTCGAGTGCGGGCAGCTGTAAATAGTTCAGCTGAATCTCGGCGGGATAGGACTGTGATGCCCGACGCAGCTCATCGCTCGTCGGAACAGCCAGATCGGAATCCGCGTCGTAGATGCTGACCGGATGCTCCGCATCGGCATCGTAGACCGATCCCGCCCGATCGGTGGTGATGGACCGGTAGGCTCCCGCAAGGAAACGTGGCTGCGAGGCCAGAAAGAAGATGTTGGTGCCAATCGGCTCCATGAGCACCCGGTAGTGGATGGGGCGCTGCCGCTTTCCGTGCATGCCGGCCGTCGGCCGCCAAAGGGCGAACCGTCCATCCCCCTGGCGTGCAAGCGGGAATTGTTCCGAGGGGTTGGACCAGGTTCGCCCGTCGAACACCCCCAGAGCCACCCCCCGCCATTTCAGATCGTATGCACCCCTGGTGTCGCCATCGATCTGCACGTGCATCATAACCGAGGTCGACTGTTGGATCTGACCAATCTGCCCCAATAACACGTGATCGCTGAAACCTGTAGCCAGGTCTCCGGAAACCGCGTAGGAGCCCAGGTAGCCAGCCGACATACGCGGTAACACGAAAAATATTGCGAAGGCTCCGGTCAGAATCAGCACCACCAGGACCGGGGAAGCTCCCGCCAGAAAGAACGCCATCTGCCGGTACGCATGCCGATCGCCGGATTCGCGCGCCGGGATGGTCGCCATCTGCGAGGAGCGCCGCATCTCCATCAGCACAAACGTGCCCACTGCCATCAACATGAACCCCACAAAGGCAAACAGGAAGACGCTGTCGACCGTCAGGACCGCCGCTGCCAGGACCATCAGGAACGACAGAACGGCCAGCATGTAATGGTCGCGGTCCTTCCGCGCGGAGAACAGCCGGACCACCATGCCAAACAGAACCAGGTGTACGGTGGCGCTCAGGAAACTGCCGGAGAGCGCCGAATAGTCGATCACGTAGAACCCGACGTACAGAAGCGTGAGGGAGTTAACCCAGCGTGCCGGAATTTGCACGTCGCTGCGCCTGGCCAGCAGAAAGCCGCGAACCAGCAACGCCATGCCAACCAGCGTGACCGCAGGCGCATCCAGGGTGCCCGTGCCCGCCAGCGTGCCGAAGCCGGTCAGCACCAGCAGGTAGAGCGATACCTGAAAGTAGCGCTCAATGGCCGCAGGCAGCGTCATCGGACCGGATTGTTCAGGGTTCACCGGGGCCATGGGATTTCTCTATTGTTCGCCATGCCCGCGCAGAAGGGAAGGGTACGTTCGTTTCCGGCCTGGATGGTAAACTACCTGGGGTCAGGTATCGGTCCTACGCGACGTACTCCCGCCAACCCCGCCAGGTCCGGAAGGAAGCAACGGTAACGGGTTCTTGCGTGTGCAGTGGGGTTCCGGTGCCTGGCTTTTTTATATCGCCCCGCAGGCGCGCCCACATCCTAGCCCATAATTCCCAGCGTCGCCGCCGGGAAGTTCGCCAGATTCGGAAAGATCGTCGGCAGGTCGGCGGCCGCGACTCCGAACCAGGCCGCCATGGTAGCCGCATATTGATCGAGCGACGTCGTCGGAACCCAGCGTCCTTGGCCGGTCGCGTCGTCGGGACCGTTGACGGCGAGCGTCGGAAACGTCCCGTAGAAGTCTCCGCCCTTGACCGCTCCTCCCAGAATCAGGTGATGCGAACCCCAGGCGTGGTCGGTCCCGCTGCTGTTGGGCGAGTACGTGCGGCCAAAATCCGACAGCGAGAAGGTGGACACGTTGGGAGCGACTCCCATCTCCACCGTCGCCTGGTAGAAAGCGCTCAGGGATTGGTTCATATCATTGAACAGCGAATCTTGCTGGGCGAGTTGGTTGCTGTGGGTGTCGAAGCCGCCCAGCGAAACGAAGAAAATCTGCCGCTGCAATCCCAGCGCGGAACGCACCTGGATGATCTTAGCTACTTGCTGGAGTTGGCTGGCAAAGCAGGAATTCTTGGGGAACTGGGTCGCCAGTGGAGTGCCACCGGCCAGCGCTGCCGCCAATGTTTGCCCGTTCTGGATCGCGTTCCCGGTGGTCGTGCTGGCTGCCTGGACCAGCGAGAGGCCGGTGTCAAACGTCAGCAGGCTCTGCAGCGTCGCCAGGCGGGCGTTCGAGTCCGTCGAGCCGTTGAAGCCGTTCAGCAGCTGGCTCGGATTCCCGTTCGACTGGATGGCCTGTGCGACCACGCCTTCACAAAAGATGTTCGTTCCGGCGAGCGAAATAACAATGGGAAAGTTGCCCCCGTAGATGGACTGGATCTTGTCGGCGGTCCGCCCTGCCCAGCCCGTGTCGCCGATCTTGTCGAGGGTCGCCGTCTGCATCTGGGCTTCCTGGTCGGAGTGCGAGAACAGATTCATGGGCACCGGCGCGCTGCCATTCCTGAACTGCTTGGGCGTCGTCGGCTGGACCAGCGTGCCCACGTTGGCCAGCACTGCGAGTTGCCGATTGTTGAAGAGCGACTGCAGCGACCCGAAGCGCGGATGGAAGGCGAACGGCGCCCCCGCACTCGGAGGGTTGATGGGCAGGAGCTGGTTCTGCGCCAGCGCCAGTCCCCCGCGCGCCGACTTGTAGGAGTTGTAGGCGCTGCTGCCAAACGGGATCACCATGTTGTTGCTGTCATTGCCGCCGAACAGGAAGACGCAGACCAGCGCCTTGTAGTCGGTCGCATTCTGCGCCAAAGCGTTCACCAGGCCGAAGCGGCTGAAGCTGGCGGCGGCGAAGCCCGCGGCGGCGGAGCAGCACGTGGTCTTCAGAAACTCCCTGCGATTCCATTTGCCCATGGTGTCGTCCCTCTCTTAGTGTTCGACCTGGAACTGCGATGAGCTGCCAATGAGGTAGAGCGCGGCCCGGGTGCGCCGCGTGTTGTCGGAAATGCTGGAGATCGTGGTAAGGATTGCGTTCCGCGAACTGTCCGACAGCGGCCCGTGCGTCAGCACGCCTGCCAGCGAATCAACCAGCTCGCCCGGATTGGGAGCCAGCGCGACGTAGGCGGAAATATCCGTCTTGGTCGTGCTCCCCACGTTGCCATACACCAGGTCGTTCACGAAGTCGATCCGCGAGATCGACGTGGTGCTGTTGAAGATCCGGAACTCCGGTCCCCGCAGCGTCGTCCCCGCGATCATATTGTCCGGTGGATAGAAGTTAAACACCGTCGGGGACTCGAACGGCTCCTCTTTCATCGCGGAAGCGTAGTTGTTGAGGTTGGCCCCGTCCGAGGTTGCGTTCGTAGCCCGGAGCAGGTTCATCATGAACAGCACCGGCTCCTTCAGTTTTCCATCGCTCGCCTGCACCTGTGTGGGATCGTCCCCGCGGCGCGCTTCGGCGTCCATCAGGATCGCGTTGACGACTGCCTTCAGGTCTCCCCGGACACCCTTGCCGTTGTCGTTGAAAACAGCCGTAATCCGCGCCACGTAGCCCGGAGCAGGGTTGCTCGTTACCAGATGCTGGATGAGCTGCTGCGCAATGAACGGCCCCACGTTGGGATGATTGAAAATGTTCTGCAGCGCAGCCGTAAGATCCGCCTGGGTCGTGCCGCCCGCAGGCAAAGTGATGCCGTTGAGCAACCGCTTGCTGCCGGGGTCGTGGTGATTGTCGAAAGCAATCATCGGTCCACCGTAGTACTCAGGGTTCCAGAACTGCCCGGTCTTGCCTGGCTTGGTCGGGAAGGTCCATCCCGTGAACACATGGGCAAAGCCAATGATGGTGTCTTGGGTGTAGGTCGGAACGGGCAGGCCGTTGCCGTCAACCTGCTGTGTGCCGTCTGGATTCAGTTGTGCCAGCCCGATCGAGAACAACTGCAGAATCTCGCGGGCATAGTTCTCATTCGGTTCCGTCCCGGAGTTCGGGTCGGGCTTGTCGTTATTCACCATGTCGAGGTAGTTCCCCATGGTGGGGCTCAGCGTGACATCGTTCAACAGGGTGGAGAAATTCCCGAACGAATCCTTCTGCAGCATGTTCATCCACGAACTGAACGCGGTCGGGTCGCCGATCTTCTGGTTCGACACCACGAAGATCTGGGCCAGCGCCCATGCCGTCCGTTGCCGTAGTTGATCCTGTCCCGTAAGGGCGTTCGTGAAAAGGCGCTGCTGGACCACCCCAATGTCCTCGGTCGACGTCGGCGTCGGGTAGCTCGAGGCGGGCGCGCTGAATTGCTCGTCGAGGAAGCCCTGCAGCCCCACCTTTTGCACGTGCTGGATCAGCGCCGGTGTTGGCCCGAAGGTCGATTGCTCAAGCAGGCGGGCAGCCGCTGCTGCCGTGACGCCACTGTTCGTGTTCCCCACTTGTACCTGCAGGGCATTCGAAGTGGGCGAACCGCTGCCCGGATTGATGACCTGGACCGACGCTGTGCCGCTTGCAGCCGCGGTCCCCGTAGCGCTGAGACTGGTTCCGGAGATAAACGTTGTCGTAAGCAACGTCCCGTTGAAAACCACCTGCGCCCCATTCAGAAAGTTGTTGCCGCTGACTGCAATCGTGAAATTTCCGACTGGCAGGGGAGTGGGGAGGACTGATGTCAAGACAGGAAGATTGCTCAACAGAGTGACCAGAGATGGTCCGCCACCCACATTACCCGCAGCCGACGGTACTGCCCCTACCTGAGCGGAGGTTGCGCCCGCGACGGCCGGCGCCGTGTAGAGGCCAGTTTGGGTTATCGTGCCCACCGTCGCGTTGCCGCCCTTGACACCGTTGACTACCCAAGTCACGGTTTGGTCCGTAGTGCCCGAGACGCTGGCCTTGAACTGAGCCGTTTGTCCAGGGCGCAACTGCACGCTTGCGGGAGTAATCGTCACCAGCAACGACGGCAACCCAACTTTGATCATCAACGACGCAGAAGCCGTCGATCCCGGATCGGGGTTTGAGACCATGAGCGCCAGCGACATGCCCTTTTGCGAAGTCGTGGTCGTTCCCGTTGCCATCAGTTCGGTCGACGACACAAACTTGGTCGTCAACTTCTGTCCTCCCAGCATCACGGCAGCGCCGTTCACAAACTTGGTTCCGGTGATGGTGATTGAAAAATTACCGACCGCGACAGTTGTGGGGGAAATGGCCGTCACGGTCGGCACCGGATTCTCCAGCGTGATTTGACTCTTGCCGGAGAGAGACTTGTCGGACGAGGAGGTGGCTTCGACGCTGACAGAATTGGGGGAGGGGAGGGCTGCCGGTGCCGTGTAGACACCGCTTGCACTGATCTTGCCCATGGTCGCGTTGCCGCCCACGGTTCCATTGACCGACCAAACAACGGATTGAAACATCGTTCCGCTGACCTTGGCGGTGAACTGGAGCGTGTCCCCGGCGCGCACATCGGCAGTTGCTGGAATGATCGCGACTGCTGAAGAAGGCTGCCCGTTGCCTGCGAGCCCTGCGCAGCCTGTGAGCAGCGCAAGTCCTAGCGCAAGGACCAGACTGGAGAGAATACGACCCGAGCGAACCTCTGCCGTCTGCAGCATCTCTGATCCCCCTTCCAGGCAATCCCGAGTTCAGAGCTGTTCGTGCTCGGTGCAGAGTAGTGGAACTCGCTCCCCGCGCGACAGGTCTCAGCAGTGTTGTCTGAAACCCATTGTCCGGCGCGGCTTTTGCTGCCTGGATGGCAGGACAGGAAGTCGCTTCCGGCCACTGTGAGAAGTACATTCACGTCGCGACCGTACATGGCCGAAGGTCACCGGGCCGTCTCGCGTCATATTCCTCATCTCTTGGTTCCGGTTACGCCCAAGTTCATGCGCGACATTGAGTTGGACATTGCAGGCCGCCGTGCCGCACAATAATCAGTCCTTATTCCCGGAACCGGAGTTTTCTGCGTGAGCAAGCCTGTGCGCGCCAAGATCAGCGCCCTCGGTACCTACGTTCCACCCCGGATTTTGAGCAACGCTGATTTGGAAAAGATGGTCGAGACCTCCAACGACTGGATTCTCGAGCGTACCGGCATACGCGAGCGCCACCTGGCCGATAAGGGCGTTGCCACCAGTGACCTCGCCACCGAAGCCGCGAAAAAAGCACTCGCCGAGCGAGGCCTTCAGCCCACCGAAATCGAAGCCATCATCGTCGCCACCGTGACCCCCGACATGTTTTTCCCGGCCACTTCGTGCCTGGTGCAGCACAAACTGGGTGCGAAAGGCGCCTGGGGTTTTGATCTCTCCGCCGCCTGCTCGGCGTTTCTGTACGCGCTGCAGACTGGTTCCCAATACATTTCAAGCGGCATGCACAAGCGAGTTATGGTGATTGGCTCCGATGTGATGTCGTCGATCATCGACTACACGGACCGGTCCACCTGCGTGATCTTCGGAGACGGCGCCGGCGCCGTGATCCTCGAGCCCGCCGAGGATGACTCGGTGGGTCTCATCGACTGCATCCACGAGATCGACGGTTCCGGAGCCTGCTCGCTGTATATGCCCGGGGGCGGCAGTCTCAACCCCTCCACTCACGAGACTGTCGACCGGAAGATGCACTATGTCCATCAGGACGGTCAGGCGGTGTTCAAATTCGCCGTCCGCAAACAGACCGAGCTCTGCGAGAAGCTTCTGGAACGAAACGGCCTCAAAGGGACCGATATCGACGCCTTCATCCCCCACCAGGCGAACCGCCGCATCATCATGGCCACGGCGGATCGTCTGGGCCTCCGTGCCGAGAACATCATTGTGAACATCGATCGCTACGGAAACACCACCGCGGGAACCATCCCGCTCGCCATGGATACGGCCCGTCAGGAAGGCAAACTGAAAAAGGGCAGCCTGGTGCTGCTCGCCTCAGTAGGCGCGGGCTTCACGGTGGGGGCTACCCTTCTGCGCTGGGCGTTCTAGCCAGCCGTGAAGCAGGTCGGAAGCGTGCAGGCTCCCAGCCCTGAGCCTGGAGCCTGACCTTACGGCCTCGTCATCTTCTCCGGCCGCACCAGTTGGTCGAACTCCTCGCCCGTCAGATAGCCCAGTTTCAACGCGGCTTCCCGCAAACTGGTGTGTTCCACGTGCGCCGTGTGCGCAATCTTGGCCGCCTTGTCGTAGCCAAGTTTGGGAGCCAGCGCCGTCACCAGCATCAGCGAGTTGTTCACATGGTGGCCAACCTTGTCGCGATCCACCTCGATGCCTTTGATCATGTACTCCACATAACCATGGCAGGCGTCGGTGACCAGCGTGACCGAGTGCAGGAAGTTGTAAATGATCACCGGCTTGTAGACATTCAGCTCAAAATTGCCCTGCGATCCGGCAAATCCGACCGCCGCCGTAGCTCCGTGTACCTGCACGCAGACCATGGTCATGGCCTCGCACTGGGTGGGGTTCACCTTGCCGGGCATGATGGAGGATCCCGGCTCATTTTCCGGGATGATCAGTTCGCCCAGCCCGGAACGCGGTCCCGATGCCAGCCACCGGATATCGTTTGAAATCTTCATCAGGGACGCTGCCAGCGTCTCCATCGCTCCCTGCGCGAAGACGATTTCATCGTGGGCTGACAACGCCGCAAACTTGTTCGGATGCGATCGGAAGGCGAGACCGGTGAGTTCGGCGATCTTCCGGGCTGCCCGCTCGGCGAATTCAGGATGCGCGTTCAGGCCCGTACCGACAGCCGTCCCGCCGATGGCGAGATCATAGAGACCGTCCAGAGCCTGTTCGAGACGCTTGATGTCACGCTCCAGCAGGCTGGCCCACCCGCTGAATTCCTGTCCGACCGTGAGGGGAACCGCATCCTGTAAATGGGTGCGGCCGATTTTTACGATGTCGTCGAACTCCTTCGCCTTGGCTGCAATCGCATGCTGCACGGTCCGGATCGCCGGAATCAGCGCGTTGTTCACGCGCTCGGCGGCGGCGATGTGCATCGCCGCCGGGAAGGTATCGTTCGATGACTGCGACATGTTCACGTCGTCGTTGGGGTGAATGGGTTTTTTGGAGCCCGGTTGTCCCCCGGCAATCTCAATCGCGCGGTTCGCGATGACCTCGTTCACGTTCATGTTGGTCTGCGTTCCGCTGCCCGTCTGCCAGATACGCAGCGGGAACTGGTCGTTCCATTTGCCGGCGATGACTTCATCGGCGGCCTGCTCGATCAGCCTGGCCTTCTCAGCCGGGAGCTTTCCCAGATCCTGGTTCACCAGCGCGCAGGCTTTCTTGAGAATCCCGAACGCGCGAATCAGTTCCGGAGGCATGGTGTCGCGCCCGATGTTGAAGTGAAGAAGGGAACGCTGCGTCTGGGCGCCCCAGTAAACGTTCGCCGGGACCTCGATCGGTCCCATGCTGTCGGATTCAATTCGCGTGCGGATCACAGGTTCCACGGTGGTCGCCATAAGTTTTTCCCGAGCGATGCGTCTTTCTGAGCACTGTGCGATCGCTTCCAACACCAAAAAGTATAACGCGGACAACCCGTCGCCTTGGGCGGCAGAGCACGGATGGCTGTGATCCGCAAAAATCGTCTCCCATGCCGCATGCTAGAATCGACCCCAGAATCGCAAGCTCGCGGCGCCGCTAAGGCTCCGCCCAGAGATGCGGGGGAGTCCTTTTTGGCCACTACCGAATACGTTCCCGCCACCCTGCCCAGGAAGCTAGCCCGTCCCCGCCCTGACAGCTGGACCGATGTGCTTGTCATTGGCGCGGGTCCCACCGGTCTGGCCTGCGCGATCGAGGCCCGGAAGATCGGTCTGAAAGCCGTCGTGCTCGACAAGGGCTGCGTGGTCAATTCGGTCTATAACTACCCGACCAACATGGTGTTCTTTACGACCCCTGAGCTGCTCGAGATCGGCGACATTCCCTTCGCCTGCGCGACCCAGAAGCCTACCCGTCAGGACGCGCTCGAGTACTATCGCCGCGTTGCCGACCATTACGAACTGCATATTCACCAGTATCAATGGGTAAAGACCGTGACCGGCAAAGACGGCGACTTCCGCGTCACCGCCACCGACCGCGCCAACAAGATCCACGACTACCGCACCAGGAAGGTCATCGTCTCCACCGGCTACTACGACCTGCCCAATCCCCTGAACACTGCAGGCGAGGACCTCCCCAAGGTCTTTCATTACTTCAAGGAACCCTATCCCTACTACGACAGCGATGTGGTGGTCATCGGGGGCAAGAACTCCGCCGCCGAGGTGGCTCTCGATCTCTGGCGGCACGGAGCCCGGGTTACGCTGGTTCATCGCGACGAGACGATCTCTCCCAGCGTGAAGTATTGGGTACGTCCCGATCTTGAGAACCGCATCAAGAACAACGAGATCAACGCCTATTTTCGCAGCTCCGTGCAGGAAATCGGTTCCGACTTTGTCCTGCTCAACACGCCGAAGGGATCCCTGCGTCTGCCGAACGACTTTGTCTTCGCCATGGTCGGCTACCACCCCGATTACGACTTTCTGCGCAGCGTCGGCCTGGAGCTTTCCGACATCCAGTACCGTCCGGTTTGCGATCCCGAGACGCTGGAGAGCAATGTTCCGGGGATTTACGTGGCTGGCGTGATTGTGGCTGGGTCACGCACCAACGAGATTTTCATCGAGAACGGCCGCTTTCACGGAAAACAGATCGCGGCCCATTTGCGGCAGAAGCTGGCTCCCGGGCAACAACGCGAGGCGATGTAGCCGGCTGCCGAAAAACCCCTCGTGGAAGGGAAAGACGGAAAGGCACGAGTTTTGCTGTGTGTTCCCTGTAGTCCCGACTACTCCAGTTCCACCAGTTCTTCGCCTAACTGCTGGTTGATCAGCCGGCCCATCAGCGGCTTGAGCCTTTCTCCGGTCTTTGCCAGCACGAAGTCCTGCTCCTTTTCGGACCAGTCCAGCTTGAAGCTGGTGGTGAGGGCCGAGATCCATATCTGGCGCATCGGAGCGTTGGGAGACACCACGAATCGCGCTCCGCCCTCGAAACTGATGTGCAGCGCTCCGGCCTGGTCCTCCACTTCAATGTCGGTGGAATCCTCCGCGGCAAACAGGCTCTTCTTGAGCGCGGCAAGCGCCTCGTCGGCGTGTTTACGAAATTCCAGTTCGTCGAGCATGGTAGGAATTATAAGAGCTTTCCGCGATCAGCCTTCAGCGCTCGGTTGCCGGCCGGTTTCGCGACGAAAGCGCTTCGTTGAACTTCTCAGCGTCAGGCAAGCTCGCCCAGCGCAAAGTGTGACCGGGCCATATTCTGACAGCTGCGAGCTGACCGCCAGGGAGCCCAGAGCCAGGAGCTACAAGCCGCCGGCTACTTCAACAAGTACTCCTTCACGAACATCACGGTCGCGTAGAACTGAAAATCCCGGTTTTTCTTCTTGTGGAATCCGTGACCCTCGTCTTTACCCAGCAGGTACCAGACCGGTGTCCGGTTCTTGCGAACCATCGCCACCATCTGTTCGCTCTCACTTGCTGGAACGCGCGGATCATTCTTCCCCGCAATCACCAACAGCGGCTTGGTGATGTTTTGCGCCTTGTTGGCGGGCGCGATGCTCTCCAGATAAGCGCGTGTGCTCGGATCGCGCTCGTCGCCATACTCCACCCGTCGCAGGTCCTGACGATAGCCCGACGTGTGTTCCAGGAAAGTGACCAGGTTCGACGGGCCCACGATATCCACCGAACAGCAAATGCGGTCGTTGTAGTTGGTCGCGACCGCCAGGGTCATGAAGCCCCCGTAGCTGCCGCCCGTGACCAGCACGCGCCTGGCGTCGAGGTCTGCTTGGCGCTCAATCCAGTCGAGCAGCGAAGCGATGTCCTTGTAGGAGCCGTCGCGCCGCACCCCGTTGTCGAGCGCCAGAAAAGTCTTGCCGTAACCCGTCGACCCGCGCACGTTCGGAAAGATCAGCGCGATCCCCAGTTCGTTGACGTAATAGTTGAGGGTGCCGAGGAAGCCGGGACGGAACTGTCCCTCCGGCCCGCCGTGAATGTTCACGATCACGGGCCGCTGACCCTTGAACCTGTCCGGCGGTCGGTAAAGAAATCCACTGATCGGGCGGCCGTCCCAACTTTTCCAGTGAATCAGTTCCGGCGGGGAAAAAGTGGCCGGGTTGAGGCCTCCGGTCTCGCTGAACGTCCAGCGCTCCCGCTTGCCAGTCTGCGTGTCCAGGGAGTACACGTCGGCCGGGGACTGTGCGGAGTCCAGGTTGAATGCCAGTTCCTGCGAGTGCCGCCGCCAGTGCACATTGCTGACGATTCCTTGCGGCAGGCCCGAAACCGGATGCTCGGTCTTCTGCCCCGCATCGTAGATGTGCAGGACGCCGAACCCGTCTTCGTTGCTGACGAAAGCGAGTTGCCGGCCGTCGTCGGAGAGATCAAATGCCTCGACGTCCCACGGAATTCGATTGCTCAGATACGTATGTTTCCTGGTGGTCAGGTCGACATATGCCAGGCGATGAAACTCCGAGTCCTTGTCGGTGGTCGTGAAAAACCCCGCGCCATCCTTGCTGTAGCGCCCGCCAGAATACGAGATCTTTTCGCCGCCCCCTTTGGGCGTAAGGAGCACCTTCTCTCCAGTCGCGGTGTCGACCAGCCACAGGTAGCTCTCGTTTGCCGAGACTTCTTCCATGACGAGCAACTTCTTTCCGTCGGGCGACCAGTCGAGTGCTTCCCAGCCGCCGCCCTCGAGCGTCGCCACCCGGTGATCCGATTTGGGGTCGGCCGGATCGATCGTGTACAGGTCCACATCCTTTCCCGTTCGCCGGGTCGAGCCGTAGGCCAGCTTGTCGCCCGCCTCCGACCAGACCGCCCCGGTGTTCCGGGACTTCCCGTCCGTGAGCAACGCGATGTCGCCGGTCGCGAGGTCGTAGCGGTATAGCTGGTAGAACTCGCCGCCACCTGAATCCTTGGCGAAAACGAAGTAGTTTCCCTGGGTCGGCTCGTACTGCGCATGGTTGACCGGATCGGCATAGTAGGTCAGTTGCGAGCGGGCTCCCCCCGGCATCTTCACGTCGTGAATCTGCGCGACATCCGCGAACCGCGTCGAGATCAGAATCTCCCTGCGCACCGGGTGCCAGCTTGTCACGCTCGCCCCGCGGAAGTTGCTGTAGCGGTCGACGCTCTCTCCGATCGCTGCCGGAATTTTGGGAATTCCCTCCACCACCAAATTCTCGTTCGGCGCGACCTCTGCGTTTTGCCCGCCAGCGAAAACACAGAACATGGCAACAGGCAGCAATACCTGGAGTAGGAATTTCACGACAAGACTCCTTTACGTCAGATCGTGGTGCGATAGAGAGAGAACCGCGGAAGGCGCATCTTAGGGCCTTCGATCAACCCAGTCAACCGGTCGCGAGATTCAACTACAGGGAGGTCTTCGAAAAAAAGAGACCCGGGAGACTTGCTCCCGGGTCTGACGAGTTTTGAGACGAGGGTAAAATCGCGAAGGAACTATTCTTCGTCGGCAAAGTGCCGGCGCGAGAATCCCGCCAGGCCCACCAGTCCGCTGCCCAGCAAGAGCAAAGACCGGGGCGCGTTCGTGGAGTGGCGTTCCATGAATGCAGACGTCAATAAAACCAGTGATAACAGAAATATGAGAGCTTTGGGGTTCCCTGAGGACATCCGTTCAGTCCCTCCGCCCTGGAGTAGAGCAAGCGCGCTGCCGAAGGGTCCTCGCGAGCGGCTGGAGGGTGTGCCCGGGCCAGGCATGCTAAGCCCTCTGGATTGAGGTTGATTTGTGCGGGCCTGCGGGATTGACAGAATTTTCAGATCAAGGGGTGAGTGAAAGACTTTGCACATCGCCCGGAAGGAACTACCCTCGGGTCTACTCCCCGCCGAAGGTCAAAAAATAACCTCCCAAGGTCTAACCCTCAACGATCTTAACTTCTCAACTTTGTGATCGGTAAGTGTTCTATAATCAAAGGCTTGCATGGCGAATCACCGCTGATCCGATGATTCCAACCGGCCACGGGCAGAAGGGGATACCCAAAGTCTGCTGGAATACAGCTCCCTCGAACCGCCCCGCTCATCAAGCGATCGGTTACATTGAATGGCCTGCTTTCCGGGTGCGAGTTTTTCCATGGAACCAGAGCTCGAACACTTAGCCAGTTCGATTTCGTTCGCGTCATATTTACGGCTGCTGCGCGGGAACCGCAACTTCCGACGCTTGTGGTCCGCGCAAATCGTCAGCGAGATCGGCGACTGGTTCTACACGCTCTCCATTTACAGCTTGCTCCTGCAACTTACGGGACACGCCAGTTCGGTTGCGCTCGCTCTTGTATTGCAAGTTCTGCCGCAGACCTTCGTTGGTCCGACCGCTGGCGTCGTGAATGACCGCATCAGCCGCAAGAAAGTCATGATCGCCGCCGATCTGATTCGAGTGGTCATCGTGCTGGCGATGTTGCTGGTGCGCTCGAAGAGCATGGTCTGGTTCGTATATCCGCTGCTGTTGCTCGAGACCATCATGGCCGCGTTCTTCGAGCCGGCCCGCAGTTCGGTGATCCCCAACATCACCAGGCGCGAGGACGTCATCGTCGCGAACACCTTGTCGTCGACCACCTGGTCGATGAACCTGGTTCTAGGCGCGACTCTGGGCGGAATCGTGGCCGCGCTGCTCGGGCGCGACGCGGTCTTCGTCCTGAATGCCTTGTCGTTCCTGGTTTCGGCGCTGCTGATTGCCGGCATGCGCTTTGCCGAGCCCCACGCGGAGGCATCCGCGCCGCTGCGGCCGCGCGATCTGGTTGATTACTCTCCGGTTGTCGAAGGCATTCGTTACGTGCGTGGAAAGCGCACTCTGTTTGCGACTGTCTTTGCGAAGGCCGGAAACCTGGTGATCGGTCCGAGTTGGGTACTCTTCACGGTCATGGGACAGAGGTATTTTCCGGTTCACTGGCACAACGTCGATCCGCAACGGGGCGCGATGCTCGGCATGAGTCTTCTGCTCGGCGGTCGTGGTTTAGGCGCCCTGATCGGACCGCTGATCAGCGCGCCTTGGGCGCAACAACACGATCGCCGCCTGCGTCTGGGTATTTTCTACGGCTACCTGGTCACGGCAATCGGATACGCGTTGATCGGCAAAGCCGGCAGTGTTTGGGCAGCCTGCTTCTGGGCCGCGTTTGCCCATTGCGGAGGCGCGACGGTCTGGGTCTTCTCGACAACGCTGCTGCAGTTGAACACCGACGACCGGTTTCGTGGGCGAGTGTTTTCGGCCGATCTCGGCCTGTGCATGTTGACGATTGCTGTTGGCGCGTACGTGAGTGGTGTTTTTCTGGATGCGGGAATCTCTGCGCGCACACTGGTCACCGCAACCGGTCTGGTCATGCTAGTTCCTGCAGCGTTGTGGGCCTGGGCGACGAAGTTATGGAAGCCAGCGGCGCTGCGCGAGACGGCTTTGGCGGCCTGAGACGGCTGCTTGGAGCCGAGAGACGTCAGGTTGGAATCTGGTCGATCTTGGCGGCCATGATGAAATCGCTTTCGGTCAGGCCGTTGACGCTGTGCGTCCACAACGTGATTTCCACTTTGCCCCACGCGAGCAAAATGTCGGGATGATGGCCCTGTTGTTCCGCGAGGACTCCGACGCGGTTCACGAAGTCGAGCGCCTTCTGGAAATCTGGAAATTTGAAGGTGCGCGTGCTGTGGTGTTCGTCGATGACCTTCCAGTTGGGAAGCTGGTGGCTGAAACGATGGAGTTCGTCGCCCTTTAGCGCCGGCACATCGCCGCGGCAGGGGACGCAGGTTTTGCTGGCTAGCTCCGACATCATGGGGACTCCCTTCTTCTACATAGATGGGCAGGGGAAGGGGGAAGTTCCCCCTTCCCCTGCACCCCATCCCCAAAGGCAAACCCGATACAACTGGGTAAATGGGCACGACCTTAGAGCCAACTTTAGAATGGGATGTCTTCGTCCGTAATAGGGGATGAGACTGCAGGCTCCGGCTCGGGCGTGCTCTGATCGAAGTGGTTGGCCGCGGCGCGAGCTCCTCCGCCGCTTTCGCCACTGCTTCCGCCTTCGGCGCGGCCGCCGAGCAGGACCATCGTGCCGCCGACGACTTCAGTCATGTACTTCTTCTGATTGGTCTGTTTGTCGTCCCAGGAGCGGGTTTGCAGGCGGCCTTCGATGTAAACCTTGTTCCCCTTCTTGAGGTATTCGCCCGCTATTTCCGCCAGGCGCTGCCACAGCACGACGTTATGCCACTCAGTACGCTCCTGCCACTGACCATCTTTGCCCTTGAAGGATTCGTTGGTGGCCAGGGTCAGCTTTGCTACGGCGGTGCCCTGCGGCGTGTACTTCACTTCGGGATCCTTGCCCAGATTGCCGATCAGGATGACTTTGTTGACGCTCTTTGCCATGAAATGCGGGCTCCTTCGGAGGCTCACTATAGCAGAAACCGGCAGGTGGAAATTGTGCTATCTGGACAAGCGGGCCGTGACTGGTTAAGGCGAATAGGAGCGGAAAAGCGATCACAGTGGGGCACCGGTAAAGGTATAATGCGTCAGCTATGGCCACGGAAACCACTGTAAAGAAAGCCGCCGGGATGGTCCCGGACGAACTCAAGTTCGAGCCCAAGTCGAGCGGCCTCACTACGCCTCGCAAGAAGAAACCCAAGGAATTGGCGGTCATTATCGAGTGCTGCACGGGTTGCGCCGGCTCGCCGGCCTGCGTGGAATATTGTCCGGTAGCGGACTGTATGTTCTGGGTGCCCGATGAAGATCATCCGCCGTTCGGGCGCATCCAGATCGATCCGATCCTGTGTATTGGCTGCAAGAAGTGCATCAGCAAGGGGCCGGACGGGTGCTTCCTCGATGGGTGTCCCTGGGATGCGATCGTGATGGTGGATACGGCTGAAGTGGAAAAGGAAGTGGGAGTAATGGCGATCTAACCACGGTTGCCAGTCGTTGGTCGTTGGCTTGACGCGCGCTAGGGCGCGCGTTTTGCTTCTGCAAGACTTTCGAAGACTTTCGGTTCAGCTCGGTCCCCCGGCTCGCTGGCGGATCGCCTTGTCGGTTAGGACAGCTTGCTGGCGGATATGGTCGGGGACTTCGGGGAGTTCCCGCTCATAGGGCGTGATGGCTGCCAGGTCATCAGGCCGGCCAACGAGGTAGAGGGCGCGTAACGCCTCCCAAACCTGGTCGGTGCTGGGATCGACCGTTGCCATCTGGGTGCCTGCGGCTACGCTTTGGCCGGTCTGCACGAAGACGTTCCGAATGCGGCCGGTAATCGGGGAGCGGACTTCCACCGCCTGCTGATCATTCTGCAACTTGGCGATGAGACCGCCCTGATGGATTGCGGTTCCGGTTTTGTCGGCGTCCACAACCCGACCCGCGCTGGGTGCATTGACCTGGACAGACTTCAACAGAGCCACGATTTGCGGCCGACCGCTGGCATCTCCGAAACGAACCAGTGACAACGCGGCGTTGCCGCGCACCAGGAGAGAGGCGTCGTTCAGCACCTTCAACAAGGCCTCGTGGAAGCCGGTGCCAGTGGTGTCCTGGCCCAAAACCCAAGCGTCGGTATTGCGTACTTCTTCGACCGGATGACTCGCGAGGCGCACGAGCTCGGGATACCACCGGGTCACCGATGCATCGTGATGCGACATCCGCTCGCCCATCTGAATGAGCGCGTGCTGGATGTGGCGGGGATGCGCGTCGTCGCGCAGATAATCCGCGACCTGCTGGTCGGAAAGATGGCGGCCAAACCAGGTATTCCACCAGAACAGAAAGGGCATGAGCACGATGAGCCAGGCGGTGACGAAGAACAGGATGCGGTTGCGCGTGGACATGCCGGGGCGAGGCTTGGGCGGGTCGGTGACTTCCGTGGGTTGTATTGGGCCGGTGGACACGACGGAGGAATATATTACTCGACCACGTCGGCGTCCAGCACTCTTTCCTGCTCGAGGTAGTGCGCGACCGCATACTGGGCGAGCAGAGGCGTTTGCAGGTGGATTTCCGCGCCGATCCACTCACCTTTGGCGTGTGGTTCGGACGGTGGGTGTTTGCAGGGACGGCTGAAACCGAATCGCGGGCCGAACGCTGCGCTTTGAACCTGGTCGAATTGCTGGAGCTTGGTCCATGCCTCGGTTCCGTGGGTGCCGGACACATCGATCTTGAGGCGAACGATAGCCATCGCACAGCATTCTAACCGTTTCACCACCGAGTCCCGGAGACGCGGAGAAAAACCTGGCAACCAGCCGCCCGGAATCCCAAAGCCAGTGGGCAAACCAGGGGTACAGCATGAAATATACCGACGACGCTCGTCACGAACACCTTCCGCCAGAACGGGAACGTCGGAGAGAGCGACGACGCGGTGCTTGTCGAACGACACTGCCCCGCTTCTAGCCAGCGCTGACCAGGCCGCTCTTCCACGCTGCGGCCCGCATTCGCGAGTCTTCCGCAGCCGGCAAAAGGCGTGCTCGGATAGGAATACGCTTAATCGTCAGGCGGCTGGCTTGGTCGTCCTGCGACTCGCCACAACGAATGCCAGGCCGAACATGAACAGCGTGAACAGGATGAGTGTAGCCAGCGAAGATTGCAGCGTAAACTCTCCGCTGCTTGCCGGGTAGAGCAGGGTACGCAGCGCTTCTACACCGTACGTCAGCGGGTTAATGCGCATGAGCCAGCGGAGCCAAGCAGAAGCGCCGGTCAGCGGAAACATCGCTCCGGAGAGCAGCCAAAGCGGAATCAGGAACAAGTTGATGATTGCGTGAAACGCCGAGGTCGAATCCATCGGCCAGGCGATCGCGAATCCCAGTGCGGTGAGCGCGAATGAAACCAGAAACACCGTCAGGACCACGAGCAGGAACTGGACGAAATTCATGTGCACGCCCACGAAAGGCGCGAAAAGAAGAAAGATCAGGCCTTGCACCGTGGCCAGGGTCGTTCCCCCCAGAACTTTCCCCAGCACGATGGCAGAGCGTGGCACCGGCGCTACCATCACCGATAGCAGGAACCCTTCCTTGCGGTCTTCGATCACCGACATCATGGTAAAGATGCTGGTGAACAGGACGATCATAATGAGGGCGCCGGGATAGAAGTAGTCGAGATAATGCTGCTGGCCGGGAGCATTTCCCGAGCGAAACGAGGTTCCGAAGCCCGATCCAATGACCAGCCAGAACACCAGGGGCGACGCGATCACTCCGACCACGCGGCTGCGCTGGCGGTAAAAGCGGATCAGTTCGCGCCACCAGAGCGTGAAGGCCGGCAACAGCACACTCGATGACGCCTGATCGGCGGGGACGCGGAGAGCGGTGGTCTGGGTAGCCAATGCGTTAACTCATTTCTTGGCGGGCGTAGTGTTTTTTGCCTTACTCGGCACCTTGATCAGGCCGCAGTCGCGGCACTCGAGGAAAGCGTTGAGGAAGAAAAGTCCCGACAGCGTCAGCAGGATCAGGCTCATGAACAAGCCGTCGACAGAGGTGAGCGTGCCGTTGGCAATGGTCCAGACGATTCCGAGCAACGGCAAGATCCCGAGTACCACGGACAACGCAAGCATCATGGGTTGCACGCTACCTCCCTCCGGGTTGAGCATTCCGCTCGACAAGGCTCCATCGGTTCGCTCGGAACGATGATTTCAACGCTCGACCAACTGCATTCTTGCATTGCGACGCCCAAAGACGCCATGCAATTCTGTTTCCTTGCGGCATGACCAAAGGCATGTCCTGCGTCGAACCCATCTCAGCCACCCAGACTCGGCATCCGCAATGCCGTTCTCTATTCCTTCGGTTCCTCGTTAGTCTCGGTCCAGAAGCGGTGACCGGTGCGGTGGATGAAGACGTCCTCGAGCGTGGGCTTGCTGACGCTCACCGACTGGATTTCTCCCGGAAATGCTTCGACGACCCCGGTAATGAAACGATGGCCGTTCTCCAGTTCGATGCGAACGTGATTGTCGAGGACGGTGGTCTCCACCTGGAAGCGGGTACCGATGCGCTCGGCAAGAGAGGCAGCATTGCTGGTCGCGTCCAGCAAGATCACGTCCCCCCCGATCTCGTGCTTCAGTTCCGTGGGAGTGCCCATCGCGACCAGCTTGCCCTCGTTCAGGATGGCCAAGCGGTCGCAGCGCTCGGCCTCCTCCATCAAATGGGTTGTCACGATCACCGAGACGCGTTCCTGATCGCGCAGGATGTGCAGGTACTGCCAGAGATCGCGGCGAGCGCCGGGATCCAGTCCAGTCGTGGGCTCGTCGAGCAACAAAACTGAAGGATGATGCAGCAGGCCTTTGCCGAGTTCGACTCGCCGCGCCATGCCACCGGAGAAAGTCTCGACCAGCTCTTGGGCGCGGTCAGACAGGCCAACCCGTCCCAGAATCTCCTGAATGCGCGCTCCAAGCGCTGTGCCGCGCAAGCCGTACAGATGGCCCTGATGCCAGAGGTTTTCATACGCGGTGAGCTTCTCATCAATACTCTGCGCCTGGAAGACGACGCCGATCTGGCGACGCACGGCGGCTGGTTCCTTGGCGACGTCGGAGCCCAGGATCAGCGCTCGTCCGGCCGTGGGGATCATCAGGGTTGAGAGAATGCGGAAGAGCGTGGTTTTGCCGCTGCCGTTCGGGCCGAGCAGGCCGAACAGTTCGGCGGGCCGGACGTCGAAGGAAACATCATCAAGCGCGGTGCGGCCATCGTAGCGATGGACGATGCCCTGTACCGAAATGACGGGAGTTGCCGGGTTTTCCGGAGCCTGGGTGCTGAGTTCGTCGATTGCGGGTAGTTTCAAGACCACAGGCTATTCTACGACGAGACCCGGTTGAGCATCATGAGAACGAACAGAAGGGGCAAATACAGCACGGTTGCGCGCAGAAGTTGCCGAGCCCGCTGTTTCGAGCGCGCCCCACTCAAAGGGGCCGGAACCAGGGCGAGACGCGCGCCGACATACAGCAAGGCCACCCCCAGGGCGAAGGCGCCAACCAGGTAAATCCGCCCCGCCATGCCCAGGAATGTGGGCGCCAAGCTCACCGGAATCAATGCGATGGAGTAGGCGATGATCCGCAGGGAAGTGGAGCGCCCTTCGGGCTCGACGACCGGCAACATGCGGATCTGGCCGGCGGCGTAATCCTCCCGATAGAGCCATGCGATCGAAAAAAAATGGGGGAACTGCCAGAAGAAGACGATGGCAAACATGACCAGTGCGCCCCATTCGAGACGGCCGCGCATCGCGGTCCAGCCAAGCACGCCCGGCATCGCTCCCGGGAAAGCGCCCACCAAAGTGCAGACCGGGTGAATCTTCTTCAGGGGGGTGTAGGCAGCCAGGTAGACCAAGGCCGTGAGCAGCGAGAGCCAGCCGGTCAGGGGATTGAGCAGAAGGCCGAGATAGAGCGCGCCCCCAATCGCCATCGATACACCCACGAGCCCGCCATGCCACAGGCTCATGCGGCCCGACGGCAGCGGACGGTTCGCGGTGCGGCGCATGTGAGCGTCGATGTCGTACTCCATGACTTCGTTCAACGCGGCCGTGCCGCCGGAGACGAGTCCGATGCCGAGCAGTGCCTGGAATAACCCCCAGGACAGAGAAGAAACGCCGGACTTGACGGACCCGAAGTAGTAGCCACACCAGGCGGTCATCACGACCAGGGTGGTGACGCGGAGCTTGGTGAGTTCAGCGTAGTCGCGCGCCAAAGTCATCCATGCGTTCTGTGGAACCGGCAATGGTTGCGTTGTGGCGCTCATGCGGCTTGTGGAGTCCGTTCTGTGCCCGGAACGCGTTCTGCCAGGGCGGCGGGAACATGTCGCCAGACCTGGATCGCCAGGACAACGGTTGTGGCCAGCAACAACGCTCCCACCGCCACGTGCGCCACCGTGGAGATCACCATGGGGCGTTCGGGCTGCACCGGGTCCTTACCCCACGCAACCCGGGTCAGGAAGGCCATGAAGCCGAGGCACAGTTGTGCGATCATCAGCGACAGCATGATGATCGCCGGTCTGCGAACGGCCTCAATCTTCGAGTAGACCGACAGGGCGCGGATGGCGGTCCAGGTCAGCACGACAGCAACCACGACCGCGTGCGCGACGTGCGGCCACCAGCTCATGCCTTTATGACGGAACATGCCACCCAGAATCAGTTGGACATAGAGAACAAAGATCGAGAGCAACGTGAGCGTAACCAGACTCGGACGGCGCGAATCGACTTCGACTTTCGGCACTTCCTCGACCCATTGCCTGCCCGTGAAGAGCGCAATCGAAACGGCGATGCAGAAGAAGGTCTGCGCCACGGCCGCGTGGGCGGTCGAAACCACGGGAGGCTGCAGGAACAGAACGGTCAGGCCACCGAGAATGGCCTGGATCACCACGGTCCCAAGGGCAGCTACAGCCAGCTTGCGCAACCAGGAACGGCGCTCGACCAATAACGTCCACAAAGCGATTGCGAGCGTGAAAAGAACGAGCGAGCCGGCCACGGCGCGGTGGCTCCATTCAAAGCGTACGCCCCCGACCAGTGGCGGAACCTTCACCAGATAGCCGAAGGAAGTCGGCCAATCGGGGACCGACAGTCCGGCGTCATTGCTGGTAACAGAGGCGCCCGCCGTAATCACCACCAGGGTGAAGCAGGCCGTGAACACCGCGAACAGGTGGTGGGCTTGGTTGTACGGCGTGGCGATGGCCTTCAGAACGACTCCTTGGTCCCGGTGCTCGCTGACCCCACGATCGCAACTCTCGACAGGGGGCCCATCGCGGGAGCGGGCCCCTCGTCGAGAACCGAACATTTTAGCAGACTGTCAGACTACATGCCGCCCGCCTTGAAGGACTGGTCGACGGTCTTGGCTTCCTTGGGACCGACGGTCACTTTCTGGTCCTGTTCGCCGAGTTTTTCGTGCACGAAGGCGATGGTGTAGTCGCCCGGCGGAAGACCCTTGATCTCGTACTTGCCCTCCGGACCGGTGACTGCGTAGAACGGGCTCTTAACCACGTTGATGTACATCTTCATCCAGGGGTGCTGGTTGCATTTCACCGGGAGCATGATTTCTTCCCGGGCGAAGTTTTTCTCGATCGGAGCAGACTGCGGGGGCTGCGATTCGTTCCACTCACGATTGTCCTTGGGAGTGGGGTGGATGTTGTGGGTGGTGGGATCGTCGTTTTTGATCTGCACGGTCTGGCCGGACATGACGCCCAGCACGTGGGGATGATATCTGCAGCCGCTTTGGTCGAGGACGACGGGATCCTTGGGGACGTCAAAGGTGCGGTTGCCCAGGCCGTCTTTCACATAGACGAAGACGTTTGCCAGATCGCCTTTGTCGACGATGACCGTTTCGGCTACATTGGCGCCTTTGCAGGCCGGGTCCTGGGACATGTCAATCTTTTGAGCTTTCGGGGCTGCGCCGTCGAACTTTACGGTTCCGCTGACCGAGCCGACGGTAGATTGGTCGATGGGAGTCGCAGCGGGCGCCGGGGCCGCGGCGGGAGCGGGCTGAGATTCGCTGGTTTCTTTCTTGTTACAGCCTGCGAGAAGGAGCAGCCCTGGCAGCGCGAGCAAGCCTAGGATTGCGAACCACGTCTTCTTCATGATGGGGGCACCTTTCTTGGGGGTTTGGTGTCATTTCGAAAACCTACTATTCTAACGCGATCCTCCTGCCGACGTGGCGGCTTTCGGGGCCCTGGGGCGTTGTGCGCTGGCGGCAGGCTTGCTGCCGGGCGCGGCCTTGGACGCGGTTGACCGTCCCATCGAGGCGGCTACGCGGCGCTGTTCCTCCGGAGTGAGTTGGAAGATGTAGTCCACCAGCAGCTTGGTGTGGTCCTGATCGTAACCCTGGAACGAAGGCGGGGTCGGACCCGCGAAGACCCAGTGCTCATTGTCGCGCTTGAATAAACCCGACGGCATGGACGTACCCGGGCTGATGGCTTGCGGATCGGTGATCCAGCGCTCAACCCAATCGGGTTTCAGTCGCTCTTTGGCCAGCAAGAAGTTAGGAGCGGTGGCGTGAGCGTCGTGAGCCGGCTCGCCCGTGGCGTGACACTTCAGGCAGGGCGCAGCCGTGCTTGAGAACAGGCTGCGCGCCATTTCGGTTTCCTTGGCTGACAGGGTTGGAACCTGCTCCGGGATGTACGGCATCGGTTGCTGCGACAGCGCCTGGAAGAAGCGCACCAGCTTGCGGAGCTCGTCGTCAGAGAACGAGAACGAGGGCATGCGGACCTTCAAGTAAGAACGGACGCCATTGCGGTTTGTGTCCGCGTCGCTCAGGGACGGGTTGGCAAGGAAGTTCCGCAACCATTCCGGATTGACGCGCGCGCCCTCCGTATAGAGCTTGGGCGGCAATTGTTCTTTCCAGTCCGGGTCCTGATACTTCTTCATCTTCATCAGGCTGGAATCCTGGCCGGGGAAGAACTGGTGGCATCCCACGCAGTTGTACTTCATCACGATCCACCAGCCCTCCTGGATGTCGCGGCGCGTGTCTTGCGGCCGGTACTGGTAGCTGGCGGGCAGAGCGCTCTCCTGGCTGCCGAGCAAGAAGGTGGTGAGAGCCTGGACCTGGTCCTTGCTGAGGTGGACGTTGGGCATGCGGAGTGCTTCGGTCTCCGACTTGATCATGCCTTGGTCGTAGACTTCCGGCTCGGCCAGCTTGTGTTCGAAGAAGCCCTTGTGGTCGTACCAGGGGCCCTTGGCGGGGCCTTCCGGCAGTCGCGCCAGGTCTTCGGGATTGGTGATCGGATCCTTGCCGCCGCGTTGGGCTTCCTCGGTAGACAGGGCGAAGTCGAGACGCTCGATCGGCTTGCTACCTTCGAAGGTCAGCTCGGTGCCGATGCGGCCTTCGTCTTCCATGCCCGCGATCTCATGACATCCTGCGCAACCGTAGTGACGGATCCACTTCTTGCCTTCGTCTTTCAGCTTGGGATCGTCCATGAAGGCCGCATTGGCGTAGGCAGACGGTTCCTGCTTCTTCTGCGTGAGCAGGTAAGTGGCGATGTCCTGGGCATCTTCGACGCTCAGGCGCAGGCTGGGCATCACGGTCATGTTCTGCACTTGCAGTTCGTGGCCGTCGTTGGGGCAGCGGCTGTGTTTCAGATCGAAGACATAGGGGAGTCCCTTTTTGGCGTAGTCTTCGGGGCCAATGTCTTTCTTCTCGTACGGACAGTACGGACGCGTACGCTCGCGGGCGTTGTGAATCCAGCGGACGAGGTAGTCGTAGTTGTCCTTCTCGCCCACGCGGGTCAGATTCGCGGCGAAGGTGCCGCCCTGCAGATCGTCGCCTTCCCCGATGGAGTGACAGGCCAGGCAGCCGCGCGTTTCAAATAGTTCCTTGCCGTGATCCGTGTTGCCGGGCTTCTGGTGGGGCACGGAATCGGTGAGGGCGGACTGCCATAGGTAGGCCGAGATCGCCTGGATCTGTTCGTCGGTGAGGCGGAAGTTCGGCATTTTGGTGCTGGGCCGAAAATCGGTGGGCTTGTTCAGCCAAACGGGAATCCAGTTCTTGTTCAGCTTGAGGCGAGCGTCTTTCAGATTGGGCCCGACCTTCTTCATGTCCTGCATCAGGCTGTGCGCACGAAAATCGATCTGCTGCAGGCGGCCGTCGATCTTGCTGTTGGCAACGCGCAATCCGACGGCTTGGTCGTTCAGCCGATTCGCTTCGTCGTTACTCTCAGCTGCATCGGCCTGTTTCATCAGGTAGTCCGACTGTTTGGTGTTGTCGTGTTTCTCGCCCTCGAGTTGCTTGATTTGCTGGTTGAGAGATTGCAGATCGTCGGGTTCCTTGTCGTAGCCCTCGTAGCGATGACAACCCATGCAGCCGCGTTGGCGGAAGAGATCTTTGCCGCGGCTGATGGTCCAGCCCACCTCGCCACTGATCAGGACCATGTCCGCCGCGTGACACGTCTGACAGCCGGCCTCGACGTTTTGCCTGGTAAACAGTGGCCATAGCCAGTGTTCGTAGGTTCCGTGTGCCTTCTCGATACTGGTGGTGGCCCGGCCATTGCCCTGGTGGCAGGGGGAGCAGCCGAACTTGTCGGGATCGTGCACCTGCAACAGACTTGCAGTCGGGTGGCTGACGAAGGCCTGGGCGTAATCGTCGGGGGCCTTCGCCCCTTTCGGACTCAGGGACGCCGCAGTCAGCTTGAGTGGCTCGCGAATACCGATGTGGCAGGACTCGCAGCGATCCACGATATTGGCTTCCGCCACGTTGATCTGCTGGATCGACGGTTCCAGATCGTCGGTCTTCTTCTCGAGGCCGGCGATCTGCACGGGTGTCAGGTCGACCATGTGATCGTTGACATACTCGTCCATGGCCGCTTTGGCCTGCGTGACCGGCTTGAGGGTGTCTCCCAGTTCCGCGTTCAGCTTGGCGCGCTGGTCCTTGAGGTCGTTGTAGGTTTCTTCCAGTTGCTTGAAGTTGTACTTCTGCCTGCTGCCGTCGGGATACTCGACGGTGGCGACCTCCTGCTTGTACTGGTCCAGGTCCTTCTGGATGCCCTGTTTCGATGAGGCGCTGGTGCTGGTCTCGATCCGGTAGGTGAGGGCGTTTACATAGGCGCGACGGTCGGTGAAGACGTTCTGCACCGCGAGAATCTTGGCACTCAAGTCGCCGATCTGCTTCTGCAGTTCCTTGACGCGCGGCGTTGCCTGCAGCGTGGCCTGGTCGAGGTTCTGCTTCAGCTTCTGGTAGTCGGCACTGTCCTCGACTTCTCTCTCGGAGGCGGCGGACTTCGAGCGTGCCGCCTTCAGGAAGGCCGTGTAGCGCTGCTTCCATTCGTGCTGATAGGCCTTCCAGGGACGCATGCCAAAGGCTTCGTCCCACAGCGCCCAGAGCAGCGTCGCCATCAGGATGATGGTCGCGATCATGTAGTGCGCCGCGTACGACTTGGTGACGATCGGGTCGTTCTCGGGGACTGGTTTGTCGGGCACCGCTTCCTCCGAAAGGCAGTCGTTGGCTATTGGTCGTTAGTCGTTGGCAAACCCTGAGCCGCGCGCGTCCTGTTTCGCGGATAACAGCCAACGACGGTCAGCTAGACGTTGAACCACGGCGTGATCCATACGTACTTGATGTGCCACAACAGGCGCAGCATCATCTTGAGCGGTAGCGCCACCATGATCAGGAGAAAGACCTGCATGATGGAGAACTGCAGAAGGCTCATGCGCGAAAAATCCTTGGGCATGTACCGCCGGAAAAACGAGAAGACGGCGAAGCCGCCCAGCGCGAAGTATCCGCCAACCACGATCGCCCCGAACAGGCCCTTGCCGAGGTTGGAGGTGATCCCGAAAAGGTCGGGTAAGTCGCGGTTCACCTCGTAAATGAGGCGATTGTGATCCCAGGTCTGCCCCGGCCAGAACCACTGCCAGCCAGGTCCGCGAATAAACGTGCCGATGATGATCATCGCCACCCACAGAATGATGAAGCCGAACAGGAACGTAGAAATCGCAAAGCGGCGTTGTTTCCAGGTGTAGTAGCCGCTGCCCTTCGGGTTGGTATCGATATAAGGAATCACCATCAGTCCGATGATGATCAGTGTCGGCATGACTACGCCTGCGATCCACGGGTCGAAGTACACCAGCATTTCCTGCAGGCCGAGGAAATACCACGGGGCCTTGGCGGGATTCATGGTCAGGTTGGGATTCGCCGGCTCCTCCAGGGGAGCATTCAGCGTGATCGACCAGATCATGAGGATGATGGTCACAATGATGGCGGCGAGGAACTCGATGCGCAGCAGGAACGGCCAGACGTGAACTTCCTTTTGCCAGCCCGCCTTGAAGGGCCAGGTTTTCCGGTGATGCGTTTTCGCGAGCGCAGCGTCGCCTTCCAGCTGCTCGACCAACTGGTCATTGGCGTGCGCCTGCTTCCAGGCGAGGTAGAGGTAGAAGCCCAGCAGAGGGATGAGGCCGACGATGGGGACGTTATCGGGTGCGGAGACGATTTCCCACAGTTGATGCCAGTCCATACTTGCTCCTCGTAGCTAGCCTTATCGCATTCACGGGCCAGATGCCCGCCCGGTTTTCTGCCGAGCCCTCGGTCGGCGGGGCAGACCAGGGCGGCTGCCCCTGCAGTGAGCTTTATTCTCCAGCGGCCTTGGGACCTCTGCGGGGCTTGTCGGCTTCCGATTCGAGCATCACGGGCGCTGGTCCGGAAATGCCGCCGTCTTTTCTCACTCGCCAGAAGTGCACGATCATGAATACCGAAGCGACGATGGGGATGCCGATGCAATGCCAGATATAGGAACGCAGCAGCGCGTTGGCGTCGACGATCGACCCGCCCAGCAGGCCGAAGCGGACGTCGTTGTAAGGCGTCATCCCCAACAGCGGACCGAACGGACCTTCGTGTCCGAGCAGCGGAGTGGCGCGCGCCATGTTCGTGCCGACGGTGACGGCCCAGAATCCCAGCTGATCGTCGGGCAGCAAGTAACCGGTGAATGACAACAGAAGGGTGAGCACGAGCAGGATGACGCCGACGTTCCAGTTGAATTCGCGCGGCTTCTTGTAAGAGCCCGTGAGGAACACGCGGAACATGTGCAGCCAGACGCCGATGACCATCAAGTGCGCGGCCCAGCGATGCATGTTGCGCAGTAGTTTGCCGAAGGGGACGTCGTGCTCAAGGTAAAGAACGTCGCGGAACGCCTGCACCTTGGTGGGGTGGTAGTAGAACATCAGGAGCACGCCCGTGAAAGTAAGCACGATGAACAGGTAGAACGTGATCCCGCCCATGCCCCAGGTATAGCTGTAGCGCACGGCGTCGCGATTGATCTTCGCCGGGTGCAGGTGCAGAAAGACGTTCGAGAGCACGCCCAGCGCGCGATTGCGAGGCGTTTCATCGTGCTTGTGGCGGAAGATCGAGGTATAGACCTGGGTCTTGGTCGGATCTTTCAGACCCTCGATCTGCTCCTTGGCTTTCGCAGGAATGTTCTTCAGGGACTGGACATCCTCCTTCATCCGGTCGACCAGGCCAAGGCGCGCGCCATTTTTTCCGTTCTCTTTGTCGTCTGCCATTCGGTCCTCTTGCTTCGTTGTGAATCTCCGTTGCAGCCCGCGAAGCGGCGCACTGCCGGCGCTGCTCGCCCGCTAGGTCGGTAGAAACGAGCCCGGGTCGCTGAACTGGCTCGGCTGGCCCTTCGGCCAGGAGTAGAGCTTGGAGACGTCGACGATGATCTGTCCATCGGGAGCCAGTTCGACCCGCGCGCGATCCATAGGACGTGGAGCCGGGCCTTCGAAGTTGATGCCTTCACTGTCGTATCCGCTGCCGTGGCAGGGACACTTGAATTTGTTTTCGCTGGGCTTCCAGTCGGGAGTGCAGCCCAGGTGAGTGCAGCGCGCGTAGATCACGAACAGGCGGTCCGGAGTCCGATCGACCCAGATGCGGAATTTCTGCTGCCACTTGGTGTCCACCCCGAGGGCATAGTCCGAGGGGTAGCCGATCTTGAACGACGTGCGTGGCTCGAACAGCGTGCGCGGGAGAAAAAAACGAAAGAAAGCCAGGAACCATGCGGCCAGGAATGCGCCGATGCCGATCCATGCCAGACGCCTGCGCCGCTGGTCGACGGCGGAATTTTCGGGGCCGACCGCAGCAATACCGCCGGCTGCCGCCGCTTTCGACGTTCCGACCGCCGGAGTGCCGACGTACTTGTTGGCCGGCGCGCTGCCCGCTGCAGCTTCCTTGGTCGTCTCCGGATTCTGTTTGACCGGATCGGTCTCCGGACCCGCCATGAGTCCCTCCTGATTGATTGTGACCTGGCCCAGCTTGGTTCTAGTCGGCGGCCATTGACGACGCCGCCACCCTCTCCTGATTCGGTATGACGGTATGGATCGACTCGCCCACCGCGCGCAACACCAGGCGCGCGAGAGCGTTTATGAATCTGGGCGAGGCATTCAAGCCCTCGGTCATCTCGAACTGGCGAATGCCGAGCTCGCGGGCTTCTTCGCGGGCCTCGTGGTCAATTTCGCCCAGGGTTTCGACGTGGTCCGACACGAACGACACCGGGACGATGCAGATTTCGCGGACTTTCTCGTCGGCCAAGTCTCGCAGGGTGCGGTGCAGGGAAGGCTGCAGCCACTTGCTCGCGCCCACCTTGCTCTGGTAGCACAGGCGATGACGATTCGACCAGCCTCCGCGCTCCATCAGCAGGGCAACCGTTTCTTCTATTTGCCGCTGGTAGGGATCTCCCTGATCGATGATCGATTGCGGAAGGCTATGCGCACTGAAAACAATTTCCGGGCGCCGCGAACGGGAGAATCGCGACAAGGCCTGGTCAATTTTTTCGACCAGGGCTTCCCGATAGAGTTCATCCTGATGGAAGCTCCGGACGACGCTGACGGGAGCACCTCCGCGGTAGTGGCGTTTCCACTCGTTAAGGCTGCTGCCCGTGGTGGTGCTGGAATAATGCGGGTACAGGGGCAACAGGACGACCTCGTCGCAATTCGCCGCTTCGAGCTTGGCGATGGCCTCGGTGGTGAAGGGATGCCAGTAGCGCATGGCGACGAAGCAGCGCGCATTGACGCCCAATGCCCGCAGCCTGGATTCGAGCGCCTTCGCCTGCGCCTCGGTGTACTTGCGGATGGGCGAGCCCCCGCCGATCACCGAATAATGATGCCGAACTTTATTGGCGCGGGTGACCGAAATCAGCTTGGCGAGAGGGCGGCGACCGATGCGGGCGAAAGGGAAGTCGATGATGTCGGGGTCGCAGAACAGGTTAAAAAGAAAAGGTTGGATGGCTTCCAGCGTGTCGGGTCCGCCGAGCTGGAACAGGACTATCCCCAAACACCTCTCAGTTCGAGACATCCCCACAGGTTCCCCAGAGAGCGACCGGATGTTAACTCGTTTGGGAGCAGTGCGTCAACGGACGAGTTGCAAAATTTCGTACGCTGTTCGCCCGGGTCAGGTGTGCGCAGGCGCGGCGGGCGTTTCCGCCGTGGCGGATTGCATTTCCTCGATGACCGCGTCGGCGAATTCGCTTGTGCCGGCCTTGCCGCCCACGTCGCGGGTCAGCTTGTCGCGTGTGCGGTAGACCTTCTCAACGGCATTGCGGACTTTCAGCGCAGCTTCGGGCTCGCCCATGTGGCGAAGCATCAGGAGCGCGGAGCGGATGAGCGCGGTGGGATTTGCCAGGTTCTTGCCGGCGATGTCCGGAGCGGACCCGTGGACTGCTTCGAAGATGGCGCAGGCGTCGCCGAAGTTCGCGCCCGGCACCAGGCCGAGGCCGCCGACGAAGGCCGCGCACAGATCGGAAATGATGTCGCCATAGAGATTTTCGAGCACGAGCATGTCGTATTGATAAGGATTCATCACCAACTGCATGCAGGTGTTATCCACAATGTGCTCGCCGTAGGTGATCTCGGGGTATTCTTTGGCCACGTTGCGCGCGCAGCGCAGGAACAGGCCGTCGGAAAGCTTCATGATATTCGCTTTGTGGATGGCGTGAATCTGCTTGCGTTTGTTCTTGCGGGCATGGTCGAAGGCAAAGCGCGCGATGCGGGTGGAGGCCTTCTCCGTGATGATCTTCAGGCTCTCGACCACGCCGGGGACCACTTCGTGCTCGATCCCGGAGTAAAGGCCCTCGGTGTTTTCGCGGACGATGATCAGGTCGACGTCGGGATAGCGGGTCGGGATGTGCGGCAAGTTGCGGATCGGGCGGAAGTTCGCGTAGAGCTCGAAGCGCTTGCGGAGTTCAACGTTGATGCTGGCGAAACCGCCGCCGATGGGCGTGGTGACCGGGCCTTTGAGGCCGATGCGCGTTCTCTCGATCGAATCAGTGAGTTCCTTCGGGATGTACTCTTTGTATTTTTCGAAGGCTTCGGCGCCCGCCTGGAATGTTTCCCATTCGAACTTCACGCCCGTGGCTTCAAGGATGCGGACGGTGGCGTCGGTGACTTCCGGGCCGATGCCGTCGCCGGGAATGAGAGTAATGCGATGAGCCATAAATTCCTGATCCGCTACGCGGGGCTGCCGCGTTCATGAAAATGTTGGTCAGCTCTTGACGGGGGTCTTCGGGCGAGCCTCGGGAATGTCTTTGGTTTTCACCAGATCTTTGAGTTCCGACATGAACTCCTGAACGTCCTTGAAGTCCAGATAGACCGAGGCGAAGCGCACGTAGGCAACTTTATCGTAGCGGCGAAGGCGGTTCATGATCAGTTCGCCGACCTCGCTGGTCTTGCGCTCGCGTTCGGGCGAGTCGATGACGAAGGTCTCGGCCTCGTTCACAATCTGCTCCAGTTTGCCGATCGGTACGGGACGCTTTTCACAAGCCCGCAGCAGACCGTTCAGCACCTTCTGGCGGTCGAATTTTTCACGGCGGCCGTCTTTCTTGACCACCATGTAGGGGATTTCGTCGATTCGCTCGTAGGTGGTGAAGCGTTTTCCACACTTCAGGCACTCGCGGCGTCGGCGGATCGACTCGGCTTCTTTACTCTCGCGCGAGTCCACAACCTTGTCTTCCAGATATCCGCAAAAGGGACACTTCATGGCGCTTGGATCGAGGTTAAACGTTGGTTTTCAGTAACTTTAGATTGTAGCAGGCAGCTGTGACGCGAGCGCCGGCGGTGGGGTCGAGCCGGGTTCGCGGCGATCAGGCTGGCAGTCACGCTGCAGGGGTGTCGGAGGCGGCCGTGGCCCCTTCGGCCTGATGGCTTTCCTCGGAGAGCTTTCGGAAGGACAGACGCTCGCGATGGGCTAACAGGAGGCCGAGCGGAATGACCGCGACGAAGGTGACCAGCCACAACATGATGCCGCAACTTGCAGCCAGTTCGGGCGGTACGTCGAAGACGCGGTTGAGCACGCTGATGGTAGCCAGCTGGGATCCGCCGCCGACGCCGGGCAACTGGATCAGGGAACCAACCATGCTGGATGCCATCAACAGGAAAACCTGAGTTTGCGGGATCTTCAGCTTGCAAACGTCGGAAACCGCCTGCGGGTCGCAACTGGCTCCGTAGGCGTAGGTGACTTCTTTGTAAGCGACGGCGATCATGGCCCACATCAGCACGGAAACTCCGATGAGGAGCAACAGGGAAGTCATACTGTGAACGGTGTTCAGACCGCTCCGAAATTCCCGGATGCGCAGGGCGACGCGGTGCCCAAGATTCGAAGCCAGGTGAGAAAAACGCTTCTCCACCCATTTCGCCAGGACTTCGCCGCTGCGGTGGACCGCGATTGCGCCTACGGTGAGCCCGACTGTGATCAAGGCCAGAATGAGTCCCACTTTCTCGAAAAGGTCGTGATGTTCAAGCCGTTTTGGCGCCGTCGCAAAGAACGCCACCAGCACAAACAGGAACGTGAAACCACCGATGTCGAAAATTCGCTCGACTGCCCATACCGCAAGTTGGGAAGAGAAGGGCAGCTTCTCTTGTTTGGCGATCAGATAGGGCCGGATGAGTTCACCGGGGCGGCCCAGCAGGGCGAGGCCGGTGAAACCGATCACGGTCGGGGCAATGAGCTTGACGATCGAGACATCCGGACGAACCGGCTGCAGAAAGATCTTCCAGCGCACCGCACGCAGCACGTAGGCGATGTAGATCAGGGCAATCCCGTGGAGAATGTGGTACTTGCTGACGTTATGCGTCTGGCTCAGGAATAGTTGCCAGTCGAAGTTCTTCCATGTCCGGAATTGCAGGTAGATCAGGGCCACCAACACGGCGACCGCAATTCCGGTAACAAGGCTGCGTTTTCTGTCCATGGAAAGAGAGACCCCGGGGGTGGATCTTTAAGGATGGCGACCGACGAGCACAACACAAGGTAAACGACTATCAGGCCAGGGTCAACGAGCGGGCCCTGGGGTAGGGGCGAGCGCTTCAGTTGCCGGTAGGTGGAGCGGATCTTTTAGCTGACGAGGTTGTGCCAGAAGGCGCCGTTTTCGTCTGCGGCTTGACGTGGGCCTGCACGGTCTTGTTCTGGTTCTGGGTCTGCGCTTGGGTCGGCGGCGTCTGCGCTGCCGTGCCAGTCTTGGCCGCTTTTTGCTGCGCGATCTTTTTGCGATTGAAGTCGCGGACGATACTGGCAACGTAGGCCCGGGTCTCACGGTAGGGCGGAACTCCGCGGTACTGTTCGACCCGTTTGGTCCCCGCGTTATAGGCGGCCAGCGCCTTGATCAGATCGTAGTTATAGCGCTCGAGCAGTTCGCGGAGGTAGCGGGTGCCGCCGTTCACATTGGCCGCCGGATCAAAGGCGTTGGGCACCCCAAGCTTCGATGCCGTTCCGGGCATCAATTGCATCAGACCTTGCGCACCCTTGGGGGAGACGGCGTGCGGATTGAAACCGCTTTCGGCGCGAATCACGCTGTTGACCAGGTCGGGATCGAGCCGGTAGCGTCCACTCGCTTCATTGACGACGTCGGACAAATTCAACGCGGGTGCGGTGGCAGCAGGCGCCGGAGCGACCGTCGGCTGAGAGGCCGCCGGAGTCAGAGCCATCGGCGGATCAGCGACCGGGGTCAGATCCTGCTCAATCCGGTCGATTTCCGCGGTGGGGATGTCGACGTAGCTGGTCTGGTCGGTTGCACTCAAGTACAGGCGGGTGGTGGCTCCGACCTGCACGCGCCGTTCGTGTCGGATGGTGAATCCGTTGCGAAGCGTCGCGACGTCGGTGGCCGAGGCCGTTGCTGCCAGCCAGCTCAGGAGCAAAACAGCGCCGAATTTTGTTCTCTTGCTCATGGATCCAGCTACCAACGATCGACCGGGCAGAAGCGCGCGGGGGATGACCGAAACCGCCGGCAGGATGCCGACTCCTACGTGCGGGTAACCAGCCCGGCCAGAACAGGCTCCAGTGCGGCCGCAACGCCATTTTGGCCGTTGGACAGGGTTATCTTCCAGCCCCGTCCGCGCAAGTCCTCAGACGCATTTCCCATAATAACCGGGTATCCGGCAAAAACAAGCATTTCTATATCATTGTAATTGTCACCGATGGCCATGACCTGCTCCCGGTCGATGCCCCGGTGCTGGGCCCAGCGCTCGAGGGCGTGGCCCTTGGAGCAGCCCTTGTTCAGCACGTCCACGATCGAAAGGTCGCGCGCAGGGTATTCGGTGCGGAGAATCGTGATTTCCTTGGCCAGGTGACAGGCCCGAAGGGCCGCCAGGGCCTCGTGCATGCGGGCAATAGGTCCGCAAAACATAGCCTGAACGGGATCGGTCACCAGGGCGTTTTCGACGGGGATGACGAAGTCGATGTAGTGCCGGTTGTTCTCGAGCCAGCGCCGGATGCTGTTTTCCAGGTCGTTGAGGCGTTCGAGCACGATGGCGCCCTGGCCCCGCTTGTCGAAGGTGAGCACGGTGTTTCCCCGGAACTCCACCATGGCTTCGCAGAGCTGGCGGCAGATCGGCGCCGGCAGCAGGTCCCGGTGGAAGGTTTCGCCCCTCAGGGAACGGGTGACCGCGCCGTTTGAGCTGATCAGCCAGACATCAAAGCCAAGTTGCTCTGCGATGGGCAGCGCGAAGTCGTGGCGACGGCCGGTGACCAGCGCGACCTCAATCCCGGACTCCTGAGCGCGCCGGAGAGCGGCCATATCGACGTCGGAAATCTGGAACTGCGGGTTGAGAAGTGTGCCGTCAATATCAAGCGCCAGCAGTCGAATGGGGGGCGTGACCACAGCCGATTCTAGCATCCGGAAAAGCGTGCTCACCCATACGTGACGGGCGGGCGGATCAGGCGGGAGCGATCGGGAAAACCTGCGTGCTATATTGCAGCACGCACATGGGTATCTTCAGTGCCTTTCTGCATCCGTGGAGCTTCCTCCTGGTGGCGCTTGCCATAGTGCACTTTATCCGTCGCCGCCCGGAAACATACTGGCTCTACATCATCCTTTTTCTCGGTCCCCTGGGCGCCGCGATTTACCTGGTCGTCGAAGCAGTTCCCGACTTGGGCCTGCTGCGCCAGTCGTTCAAAGTCTTTCCCAGACGGCGGCGGATTCATGAACTGGAAGCGGCTGTTCTGGACAATCCGTCGGCCGGCAACTATGAAGAACTTGCGGATCTTTATATGGAGGACCGCAACTTTGCCCGGGCTCGGGCTTGTTACGACAAGGCCATTTCGTCGCGGACTGACTCGCCCGATCCCTTCTACCGACGGGGAGTTTGCGAGATCGAATTAGGAGATTTTGCAGCCGCTCTCCCGGATCTGGAGCGGCTCGTTCGCCAGGATCCCGGCTACGACTTTCATCGTGCCCGAGGTCTGTTGGCCCACGCCTACGCGAACACCGGGCACCCGGTGGAAGCGGAAACACTGTTCGAGCAGGTCACCATCATCTCGACCTTGTCGGAGACCTACTACAACTATGCCACCTTCCTGGCGTCGGTTGGCAAGATCGCCGAGGCGCGAGCCTGGGCCCGCAAGATTCTCGACAAGAAGCCGACCATGCCCGGTTACCTTCGACGCCGAGAGCGGCCCTGGTTCCGAAAGGCCTCGGCCCTGCTGAAGCGCCTGCCCGCCGGTCCGAGTTAACCCCCCCGAGTGTTAGACTTCTACTGAAATGGCTCCCGTCACGCACCTGGAGTGCAGCAAGTGCGGACAGTCGCTCAGCGCCGCCACCCCGCAGACCGTCTGTCCCAAAGATGGCGGAGTGCTCTACGCGCGCTACCATCTTGCCAGCATCGGGAAGGAGTTTTCGCCCGCGCGGCTGGCCGGACGAGCCGCCACCATGTGGCGCTACGCGGAAGTATTGCCGGAAGCCGAACCGGTATCGCTCGGCGAAGGCTTTACCCCCATGTTGCCCAGCCGTGAGTTCCCGAATGTTTACATAAAAGATGAAGGACTGAATCCCACCGGCTCATTTAAAGCCCGGGGACTGTCAGCGGCGGTGACCATGGCGAAACATTACGGCCTGAAAAAACTGGCGATTCCCTCGGCCGGCAATGCAGCGGGTGCGCTCGCGGCCTATGCCGCCGCCGCCGGACTCGAGGCCCATATTTTCATGCCGAAAGACGTCCCCATGGCGAACCGCATCGAGTCGGACTACTACGGGGCGCGCGTCACGCTGGTGGATGGTCTGATCAGCGACTGTGCGCGCCTGGTCGCCGAGCGCCAACAGAAAGAGGGCTGGTTCGACCTGTCCACCTTAAAGGAACCCTTTAGGGTGGAAGGCAAGAAGACCATGGGCTACGAAGTCGCCGAGCAACTGGGCTGGCAGATGCCGCAGGGGATCATCTATCCCACCGGTGGTGGAGTGGGCATGATCGGCATGTGGAAGGCCTTCGACGAGATGGAGCAGTTGGGCTGGATTGGTCCGGAGCGGCCACAGATGGTGTCCGTGCAGGCAAATGGTTGTGCTCCAATTGTTAAAGCATGGGATGAAGGCAGGTCCACGTCGGAAATGTGGCCGAACGCTTCGACCAAGGCGTCCGGGCTGAGGGTGCCCAAGGCCTATGGGGATTACATCATCCTGGAGATCCTGCACAAGAGCGGAGGAGTTGCAATCTCGGTCCCCGATGACGAAATTATGGAGGCGGCGCGGCACTGGTCGCGAGTGGAGGGCGTATTCGCCGCCCCCGAAGGCGCCGCTGCGCTGGCCGCATACCGCAGGTTGCGGGATTCCTGCTTCTTCGCTCCGGAAGACACGGTGATCCTTTTCAATACGGGCACGGGGCTGAAATACTTGGATACGCTCGAAGGGGCCGAGGAGCCTTGCGGTGCGCAACTGCCAACGTCACGACAGATCGCCGGAATTATCGGACCGTACTAGAGAGCTGGCTGCCAGCGATCAGCGGGCCGTGCGGGCTGTGACCTGCGAGACGCCCGCATCTACAACCCTGTTTGGATTCCTGCCATGACCGAGCGCCTGTATTATCACGATCCTTTTCTGTACGAGTTTGAGGGTGAAGTCGTCGAAGTCGTTCCTGCTGCCGAGATCAACGGCCGCCACGGCGTATTCCTTGATCGCACGGCGTTTTACCCCACCAGCGGCGGCCAGATTCATGACACCGGTTGGATTTCCCCAGGCTCTGCGCCGGAGGCGAAGTTGCGAGTCGCAGAGGTGGTGGAGGCCGAGGATGGCCGAGTCGTCCACTACATCGAAGCCGACAAACCGCCCGAGCGTGGAACTGTCGTCCGGGGACTGATCGATGCGCAGCGGCGGCGCGACCATATGCAACAGCACTCCGGCCAGCACGTGCTCTCGGCCGCGTTTATCCGGTTGTTCAATGTCCCCACGGTATCGTTCCACATGGGAGACGACGATTGCTCCATCGATCTGGATACGCCATCTCTGGCGACCAGTCAGGTTGAGCGGGCCGAGTTGGCGGCCAATCAGATCGTGCAGGAAAACCGCCCGGTCGAAATCAGGTTCGTGACCCAGGATGAAGCGCAGACCCTGGGCCTGCGCAAAGTGCCACGCGCCGACAAGCAGGAATTGCGGTTGATCGATATTCAGGATTTTGATTTGTCGGCCTGCGGGGGGACCCACGTCCGGGGCACCGGGCAGATCGGTTGCATCCTGCTGCGCAAGACGGAGAGGGTTCGGCAGGGATGGCGAGTCGAGTTTGTCTGCGGGCAAAGAGCGGTCACCACGGCACGGCGTGACTACACCACCCTCACGGCAGCTGCGACCCTGTTGTCCGCTCACATCTGGAACCTGCCCGAGCAGATGAAGAAGTCTCTCGAAGAGCTGCGCTCGGCGCGCAAGTCGGGCGAATATCTGCTCGAAGAACTGGCCGACCTGCAAGCGGCAGGCCTGCTGTTCAATGCCGGGATCGTGCAGGGGCTGAAGCTGATCACGCGAGTTTACGCGGATCGGGATCTCGCCTTTATTCGATTGCTGGCGCAGAGGCTGATCCGATTGGAGATGAACGTGGTGGCATTGCTAGGGTCCAGGTCAGGGCAGACCTCGCTGGTGTTCGCGCAGTCCAAAGGGATGCCATTCGATATGGGAGCCCTGCTCAAAGAGGCATTGGCGAAACTCGGGGGCAAGGGCGGCGGCAGCAAGGACATGGCGCAGGGCGGCGCACCCGACGGCACAGGGCTGGAGGCAGTGCTCGCAGAGCTCGCCCTGCGGCTGAAAGCATAGCCCGAGGTGGGGGTGCTCGACGAGCGCCTCGGCGATATCGATCCAAATCTACGTGCTACAGTTCCCTAAGAGCACATGCTGGAACAGCGGCTCATCCTCGTCAATCTCCTGATCAAGCTGGGCGTGGCCGCGGCCGTGTCGAGCGCGTTGGTCCGGTCGTTCGAATTCAAGAAACTCCTGTTCCGGGAAGAGCGAACGACGGCGCAGAAGATCTACCTGGTGCTGTGGTTTGGTATCCCGATCGCGTTGGGTGTCTGGATTCGTTCCATCCAGAAAAGCTTCCTGGCGGGAGATCTTTCCTTTGAGACCACGATGCTGCTGGGTGTGATTGGCGGCCGTTTGGCGGGAGTGATGGGAGGCGGACTGATCGCGCTGCCTGCGGTTTTGCACGGGGGGTGGCTGACGCTGCCTTTCAACGTGCTGTGCGGGCTGGCGGCCGGACAGCTGCGCTCGCTGGCGTCCGACAAGGAAGACGTCTGGTCGTTTTCGCCATTTATCGACTTGAGTATTTATCGCTGGATCCGGCGCAACCTGCCCAAGCCTCGGCTGTTCGATTGGCAGATCATGTTTTTCGTCACGATTGTGGCCCTGCGCTTCATGCACGGAGAGCTGTGGCGCGTCTGGCCTGCGGCGACGTTTACGCTGGAGAGTTCGAATCCGTGGGTGGAACTGGCGATCTATGCCACCTCCATCCTGGTCATCGGGACGGAACTGAAGATCTTCAGCGGAGTACGGATTCAGATCAAGCTCGAAGAACAGGAACGTCTTCTCCTCCAGGCTCGCATGGAGGCGCTGCAGAACCAGATCAATCCGCACTTCCTCTTTAATACGCTGAATTCTGTTTCGTCGCTGGTGCGGTTCGATCCCGATACGGCGCGCGAACTCATCATCAAGCTGGCCACGATTCTTCGCCGTCTCCTGAACAGCTCCGAAGCCTTCGTTCCTCTGCGGGAGGAATTCGAGTTCATAGACAACTATCTCGACATTGAAGTCGTGCGTTTTGGGCGAGACAAGTTGCGGGTGATCAAGGAACTCGATCCGGAGTCGCTGGACGCAATGGTGCCCGCGATGTTGCTGCAGCCGCTGGTCGAGAACTCGATCAAGCACGGTCTCTCGTCGAAGGTGGAAGGCGGGAGCATCTATCTGAGAAGCCGCTTGAGCGCGAAGCATCTGATTGTCGAGGTGGAAGATGACGGCGTTGGCATGGGGGCGGCGCAACTCATCGAAAAGCCCGATGGCCTGGGCGGCACCGGCATCGGTATGGCAAACGTCGCAGAGCGGCTCAAGGTGCTCTATGGAGATACCGCAAGGATGACCATCGACAGCCGTGACGGGAAGGGAACACTGGTCCGTTTGCGGCTGCCTCTCCTGCAGGAAGGGTCGGGAATCCCGGCCGCTCTCTATGAAGAACGCGCCAGCACCCGGCGGTAGAACTCCTCATATTGCGGAATGATCTTGCTCGAGCAGAAGCGGGCTTGCGCCGTGGCGCGGGCCTGCTGCGACATGGCAGTCAGGTGCTCGGCGTTGGTGAGCAGATCGATGGCATAGTTGGCCATGGTGTCGACATCCCCGACGTCAGCCATGTAGCCGTTCTTGCCGTGCTCGATGACCTCGGGAAGTCCACCGACGCGGGTCGTGATAGGGACTACCTTGCAGGCCATGGCTTCGAGCGCGGCCAGGCCAAAAGACTCGAGTTCGCTCGGCAGGAGCATGACGTCGGAAATGGCGAGTTTCTCCTGCACGCGGTCCTGCTTGCCGAGGAAGATCACGTGATCGTGAATGCCCTTCTGCACGGCAAGCCATTCGGCTTTGGAGCGATCCGGGCCGTCGCCGACCAGCAATAACTTTGCTGGAACCTTCTGGCGTACCCGGTCGAAGATCTCGACCACGTCGGTGATTCGCTTCACCGGCCGGAAGTTCGAGAGGTGCACCAGGACTTTCTCGTCCGGGGACGCATATTCCGCCCGCCGTTTCTGCGCATCCGCGTCGCGCACATAGACGTCGCAATTTACGAAGTTGTAGACGACCTCAATGTGGTTCTTGATCTCGAATTCTTTCAGCGTCTTCTCGCGCAGGTACTGCGAGATGGAGGTGACGCCGTCACTCTCTTCGATCGAGTAGCGGGTGATGGGAAGATAGGAGCGATCGAGCCCAACCAGCGTGATGTCGGTTCCGTGCAGCGTGGTGACGAAGGGAAGCTTGCGCTGTGAGGGACTGGCCGCGAGCATCTGGCGCGCGAGCAACGCGCTCACCGAATGGGGGATCGCGTAGTGCACGTGCAACAGATCGAGGTCGTAGAGCTCCGCCACTTCTGCCATGCGAGTCGCCAGAGCCAGATCGTAAGGCGGATAGTCGAACAGCGGATAGCGCGAGACTTCGACTTCGTGAAAGTGAATGTGGGGCTGCGGTTCGGTCAGACGGATGGGCTGCGCGTAAGAGATGAAGTGAACGTCGTGCCCGCGCTGCGCCAGTTCCAGGCCCAGTTCAGTGGCAACCACGCCGCTGCCGCCGTAAGTCGGATAACAGGTGATCCCGATCTTCATTCAATCTCCCAAACGGCTCTTAGGATTCGATGGTCGCAGCGTACGCGAGATTCAGATTTTACGATTTCGGGGATATTTCAGGTGGTCTGCGGCAGAATGCCGATCCGCGTCAGCCCGTGACATCACGCTGGAAGACTTTGGCGGTCAGCGGGTCGACTCGTTCGAGGTGACTTTGCAGCCGCTGTTTCGCTTCCGGGGTGAGCCCGATGAATTCAATCCCCATGCCCACTCCGGGGTCGCTGGTGCGGACCAGAGCGGAGGTGGAGTTCTTTTCCGATTCGATCCAGAACTCGACGCGCAACGTCGTGCCGATCGCGAGAGGCAGAACCGATTCCACGTAGCAGCCGTTGCCACTGACATCGGTGGCATTGACGCGCATGGGGGTCTTCACGTGCTCGTCGCGTATTTCCAGCGGGAAGGAAATCCGGTGACGCCTGAAGCGGCGCCGGTTGTTCGGTTCCGGAGGCGGAGCGAGCTGGTCCGGAGAGAGTTCATTCTTCCACGGGCAGTCCTGATCGGTGACGATCTGCACGCCAGCCTGGAATTTTTGCAGCGGGCCCGTATCCATGACCCAGATGACCTTGCAGCGAGACTTCCTGTCACCGTACTGCACGCCCATGACGTCCCCGACTTTCAGTTCGTGCTCAAGACCGGAGAAAAGCGCTCCCGAACTGCTGATGTTCCGCGCGTGAATATGCTGGTTGAACGTTTGGCCGCTGGCAGACATGCCCCAAACCCGCACAGAAAGGTCAGCCGTGATTCGAGGATCGGGCCGCTGAGGACTCATGAAAACAAGGAGGATTGCGCTCCGCCCAATGATACCGCGCCCCACGGCCAGACTGGCGGTTACTGAAGTTACTTCCCATGATCGCAGGGACGCGTTCGATCTGATTCGGGAATCCGTTAAAGGTCCCGGTAGGAAATGAGCTCGACGTCCCGGCTGGCAAGGGCTTCCCGCGTCTTGGGCGAGGTCAGCAGCGTCAGTTCCTCGACCCGCGACTCGCGAAGGCGAGTCGAGATAGCCCGTAAGTCGTCGTCCACATATCCAGGATGGCAAACGAATTCCCAGGTGCCTTCCGGCATGTTCTCCGCGATGCCCTGAAACAGCTGCGGATCGAGATGACCCGTCACCACAATGCCCAGCGTCCCGTCAGGAGTTCGCATGCCCGCCTTCTTGGCGGCTTTGTGAAAAGGGCCCGCGAGATGCCGCAGGGTCCGGACCTGTACATAGCGCTTCCACAGGTCCTTGCGCGTATGAACGAAGTCGGCTGCGAATGACTCAAACGGGTTCCGCATGGCACGAACCCCACAAGTTCGCGCCGCCCGCAAGATACCCTCCAGCACCCGCGGAAACATGTGGGTGTGTTTGTGAGTATCCAGATGTGAGACCTCGATCTTGCTGGATTGAAGTTTGCGAATCTGGGCAGTGGTCTCGGCTTCGACCTGGTCAGGGTCCACTCTTCCGAGAAGAGAGCGCAGAGCGAGCATGCCTAGACCATCGCGAAAGCGATCAGAATCTCCGGATTGCACCAGGCTCGACAGGCGGGCCGGATCGATGAGAGGCTCGCCATCGACCAGCACAACATGGCAACCAATACTCCAGCGATCGCTGGACCTGGCGAGCATTACCGCTTCGTCAAACGCTCGCGAGTTCGCCATGAGCGTGGCGGAGGTCACGACTCCGTGCGTATGGGACTCCGCAATCGCGCGATTGACGCCACGTGTGAGCCCGAAATCGTCAGCATTGATGATGAGACGGCGCACCGGAAGAGTCTAGCAGGGGGCTGCTGCGGAACCACCCGCTATACCGAAAAAACACGTCTTCCTCTTGCTGGTTAGCTGTGCTCTTCGACCTTTGCGAGTTGTGCCTCGATTGCGTCCAGAAGACGGTTGATTCCCAAGACCACTCTTGCAACTTTTCGGGGTTCCGTTCTTTTGGCAATTCGCTCAATTCACGGAGAAGCAGAGAGATGGCATCATCGAGTGACATGAAGTCGATCCTTCAGGGTTCCCGTCGAGGACTCTTCCGCAACGTTTCTTGGTCGAGCTTTGCAATCAGTTGTCGAACCAATTCGGTCACTATTTGCGGAGCGGATTCCTCTTGGATTCGTTGCGCTATGTCGCGCTAGGTCTCATGGGGTGATGTGCCATCGTCACTTCTGCTTGGGCGCGAGGTGTGCTCTAGGTTCGTGTCAGACTCAACCGGTGCCGCTCCTGGAGGCTTTTGCGACTCTCGGGAGTGAGAGCGCTCGTCAGGATTTTCTGAGGTGCCCACCTGCTAACGTCCTTTTCTGCGAAGCGCGCACGCGCGCACGCCGGGCTTGCTCCGCTTAGCGAGCTAAGTTGCTCATTTACAGTAATTTGTGTGCCTCGTTACCGGACGTAATGATCCGGGTAGCGATCCGAAGGTTAGGGCGTCGAGTTTGTAGTTGCAGACGTCCGTCACGCTGTAGTAGGTTACGTCACGTTAAGTTAACGTTTGTCTATCGCATAGAAGGTTCTCGTGAGCCCTCGGGCCAACAAAGTTCCTATGAACTTCAAGACGATGGCGCAGCTGGATGTTCCCCAAGGTCGAAATGGAAAGCACAAGCAGGTGGTCACCAAAATTCTTTCGGATCTCGATCAGCTGGCAGAAGGGGTAGCGCTCAAAGTGCCGTTGGCAGAATTGGCAGAGAGCAAGGAAAACGTGCGGTCCGCGCTCAATCGCGCCGTTCACAAATGCGGGCGGAGTGTTGCAACTGCCAGCGACGCTACCTTCTTGTACGTCTGGAATGAACGCCAGTAGCGTAACTGGAATCCCGGTCACGTCCACCTGAAGGATTTTTCGCGCATCGTTCTAGACTAGCCTGAATTTCCACGGCAAGCAGTTCGCCTAAGAAGTCCGACTCCCCATACAGTCAATCACCGCGTCAAATCTGGGTTATTCAACGAGCCCCCTTATGCCATGTAGTGCTCTGTTATCGTCCTTGCCGGGCCATTG
>WNFS01000299.1_pt1 | contig 78525 bp, 71 predicted proteins | sample 5400141 | NCBI WGS metagenome assembly WNFS01 (sample SAMN13153358, study PRJNA577476) | soil metagenome | isolation source: 60 cm saprolite under Madrone tree | place: USA:California | collected 2016-06-14 | reverse complement strand
CGGTGCGTGAGGCCAAGTGATGTTCAATCTCGCCGAATATCGCAACAAGCCGCAAAGCCTCGCCGACTTCCTGCCCTGGGCGGCGCTGGTCGCAGACGGTGTCGTCCTCAACAAGGATGGCAGCCTGCAGCGCACAGCGCGTTTCCGGGGACCGGACCTCGACAGCGCCACACCGGCCGAATTGGTCGGCACCACGGCGCGGTTGAACAACGCGCTGCGCCGCCTCGGGTCGGGCTGGGCGATCTTCGTCGAAGCGAGCCGCCATTGCGCCCAGGACTATCCGGCAAGCCAGTTCCCTGATCCGGTTTCCTCACTGGTCGACGCCGAGCGGGCAGCCCAGTTCGAGGAAGAGGGAGCCCATTTCGAGAGCGCCTATTACCTCACGTTTGTGTTCCTGCCGCCGGCCGAGGAGGCCGCACGGGCAGAATCCTTTCTCTACGAGGGCCGCGTCGACGGCGGAAGCGTCGATGCGAACCAGATTCTGAAAGGTTTTGTCGACCGGATCGACAGAGTGCTGCAGCTTGTCGAGGGCTTCGTCCCGGAAGCCACCTGGCTTTCTGACGCCGAGACGCTGAGCTACCTGCATTCCTGCATCTCGACCAGGCGTCACCGCGTCCGCGTCCCCGAGGTACCGATGTATCTCGATGCCATCCTGGTAGACGAGCCGCTAGTCGGCGGGCTCGCGCCGCGGCTCGGGAAGGCTCACTTGCGCACCCTCACCGTGATGGGTTTCCCGTCGGTGACGTATCCGGGAATCCTCGATGACCTCAATCGTCTGGCTCTTCCTTACCGCTGGTCGACCCGCGCTATTGCACTCGACAAGACCGACGCCACCAGGGTCCTGACCCGTATCCGCCGCCAATGGTTCGCCAAGCGCAAGTCGCTGGCGGCAATTCTCAAGGAGGTGGTGACCAACGAGCCCTCAGCCCTTCTCGATACTGACGCCCATAACAAGGCGCTCGATGCCGACGCAGCGCTCCAGGAGCTCGGCTCCGACCTGATCGGACAGGCCTATGTCACTGCGACCGTCACGGTGTGGGATGAAGACGCACGGGTTGCCGAAGAAAGACTCCGGCTGGTCGAGAAGGTGATCCAGGGCCGGGATTTCACCTGCATCTCCGAGACTGTCAACGCCGTCGAGGCCTGGCTCGGCAGCCTGCCGGGTCATGTCTACGCCAATGTCCGCCAGCCGCCGGTGTCGACCCTGAACCTCGCCCACATGATGCCGCTCTCGGCCGTGTGGGCTGGACCGGAACACAACGAGCATCTCGATGGCCCGCCGCTCCTGTTCGCCAAGACCGAGGGAGCGACACCGTTCCGGTTGTCGCTTCATGTCGGCGATGTCGGGCATACCCTCGTGGTCGGTCCGACCGGTGCGGGCAAGAGCGTGCTGCTTGCGCTGCTGGCTCTGCAGTTCCGGCGCTATCCCGGTGCCCGCATCTTCGCCTTCGACTTCGGCGGTTCGATCCGGGCAGCCGCGCTCGCCATGGGCGGCGATTGGCACGACCTCGGCGGAGCGCTGTCGGACGACGCCATGGAGCCCGTCGCGCTGCAGCCGCTCGCCGCGCTCGACGATGCGGCCGAGCGCGCATGGGCCGCCCAATGGGTGGCCGCAATCCTTGCCCGCGAAGGCGTAACCGTCACGCCCGAAGCCAAGGAGCACCTGTGGTCGGCATTGGGCTCGCTGGCGAGCGCTCCTGTGTCTGAACGCACCCTCGCCGGCCTTTCGGTCCTTCTTCAGTCCGGCGCCCTGAAGCAGGCGCTGCAGCCCTATTGCGTCGGTGGGCCGTGGGGGCGGCTCCTCGACGCCGAGGCGGAGCGCCTCGGCGAGACCAGCGTCCAGGCCTTCGAGACCGAAGGGCTGATCGGCACCGGTGCGGCTCCGGCCGTGCTCGCCTACCTATTCCATCGTGTCGAGGGCCGGCTCGACGGCAGTCCCACCTTGCTGATCGTCGATGAGGGCTGGCTCGCTCTCGACGATCCGACCTTCGGGGCGCAGCTGCGCGAGTGGCTCAAGACGCTGCGCAAGAAGAACGCGAGCGTCGTGTTCGCCACCCAATCCCTCGCCGATATCGAGACCAGCGCCATCGCGGCCGCCATCGTGGAGAGCTGTCCGACACGGCTGTTCCTGCCCAACGAGCGCGCCATCGAGCCCCAGATCACGAGCATCTATCGCCGTTTCGGTCTCAACGACCGCCAGATCGAGATCATCGCCCGGGCAGCCCCGAAGCGCGACTACTACTGCCAGTCCCGGCGCGGTAATCGGCTGTTCGAGCTGGGCCTCGGCGAGGTCGCGCTCGCCTTCACCGCAGTCTCCTCCAAGTCCGATCAGGCCGCCATTGCGGATGTGCTCGCCAAGCATGGCCGCGCCGGCTTCGCGGCCGCCTGGCTTCGCTACAAGGGCCTCGAGTGGGCCGTCGAATTGGTTGAGCCCGCAGCTGCACCCGATGCGGCGGCGGTGTCCGAGGAGACCGGCTCATGACCCGCTCGTACATCCGGCCCATTCTGATTGGCATGGCTCTGACATTCGCTTCAGGGCCGGCCGCAGGACAGACCGTCGTCTACGACCCCTCCAACTACGCCCAGAACGTGCTGCAGGCCGCGCGCGCCCTGCAACAGATCAACAACCAGATCACCAGTCTTCAGAACCAGACCCAGATGCTGTTCAATCAGGTGCGGAACCTGACGAGCCTGTCGTATTCCTCTTTGCGGGCGATCGACCAGTCGATTCTGCGCACCCAGCAGCTTCTCAATCAGGCCCAGCGTATCACCTACGACATCAACCAGATCGATCAGGCGTTCGGGCGTTCCTATCCGCAGAGCTATCCGGCCTCGACCTCATCCCAACAGCTCGCGGGCGATGCGCAGACCCGATGGCAGAACGCGCTCGCGGCCTACCAGGACGCGCTGCGCGTGCAGGCCGGCGTCGTCCAGGCCCTCGAAACCTCCCGCTCCGAAACCAATGAGCTCCTCTCCTCAAGCCAGTCGGCCACCGGGCTCCTGCAGGCGAGTCAGGCCGGCAATCAGCTGATCGCCCTGCAGACACGGCAACTCCTCGATCTCACTGCGCTCATCGCCGCGCAATCGCGCGCACATAGCCTCGATGGGGCCCGCCTTGCTGCGAACCAGGAGCAGGGCCGTACGCAGCTCAGTCAGTTTCTAACCGCCGGCCGGGGCTATCAGGCCCAGACCGTCCAGATGTTCCATCAATGAGGACTTAATGAATACCGGGGTCATCGATCGGTTCACCGAGGTCTTCACGCGCTACATCGATTCGGGCTTCGGCCTGCTCGGCGGGGAAGTCGCGTTTCTGGCCTCAACCCTCATCGTCCTCGACGTGACGATCGCAGGCCTGTTCTGGGCCTGGGGCGCCGATGAGGATGTGCTCGCCCATCTCATCAAGAAAACCCTCTATGTCGGCTTCTTCGCCTTCCTGATCGGCAACTTCAATAGCCTTGCCAAGATCGTGTTCAACTCCTTCTCAGGCCTTGGCCTGAAGGCCGCCGGTTCGAGTCTCACGGCTGACCAGTTCCTGCAGCCGGGCCGGCTCGCCCAGGTGGGGATCGACGCCGGCAGGCCGATCCTGCAGGCCGCGAGTGGGCTGCTGGGTTACGTCTCGTTCTTTCAGAACTTCGTCCAGATCTTCGTGCTGCTCGTCGCCTGGCTCATTGTCCTGGTCGCGTTCTTCATTCTGGCGATCCAGCTCTTTGTCACCCTGATCGAGTTCAAGCTCACGACCCTTGCGGGCTTCGTCCTGGTGCCGTTCGGGCTGTTCGGCCGCACGGCGTTTCTGGCTGAACGGGTTCTTGGCCACGTGGTCGCTTCGGGCGTCAAGGTCCTCGTGCTCGCCGTCATCGTCGGCATCGGCACAACCCTGTTCGGCGAGTTCACGCAAGGCTTTGGCGGCAACCAGCCGTCATTCGACGACGTGCTCGCGCTTGTACTGGCCGCACTGTCGTTGCTCGGCCTCGGCATCTTTGGTCCCGGCATTGCGACCGGATTGACGGCCGGCGCACCCCAGCTCGGTGCCGGTGCGGCAATCGGTACCGCGTTTGCGGCCGGCGGGATCGGCGTCGCCGGCGCCGCGGCCCTGCGGGCAAGTGCCGGCGCACTGGCCGGCGCCGCCCGGGGCGTCTCTTCCGTCATCTCCGGGAGGGCGTTTTCGTCCAACTCTGGCGGCGGTCCTGCTGGCGGGTCCGGCAGTCCACCCGCATGGGCGCGCCGGATGCGCCGCCAGCAGGCCATGAGCCAGGGGATTTCTGCGGCGGTCCACGCCATTCGTTCCGGCGATCACGGCGGAGCATCGACCTCTGTCAGCCTGAAGGAGGAGGACCGCTGATGCTGTTCCGTCGCCCTTCGGTCCGCTACGGACGCACCCCTGAGCCGGAGACGCCCTACCAGAAGGCTGCGCAGGCCTGGGACGAGCGCATCGGTGCGGCGCGCGTCCAGGCCCGCAACTGGCGGCTCATCGCATTCGGCAACCTCTGTCTTGCCGCGGGTCTCGCCGGCGGCCTGATCTGGCAGGCGGCGCGCGGCACCGTCACGCCCTGGGTGGTCGAGGTCGACAAGCTCGGTCAGGCCCAGGCCGTATCACCGGCGATCGCCGATTACCGGCCGACCGATCCACAGATCGCCTGGCATCTCGCGCGCTTCATCGAGAATGTCCGCTCGCTTCCGGCAGACCCGGTCATCGTCCGCCAGAACTGGCTTTCGGCCTACGACTTCATCACCGACAAGGGCGCGGTCGCGCTCAACGACTATGCCCGCGCCAACGATCCGTTTGCCAAGGTCGGGAAAATCCAGGTCGCGGTCGACATCTCGAGCGTGATCCGCGCCTCCAACGATAGCTTCCGGGTCGCCTGGATCGAGCGCCGCTACGAGAACGCGAGCCTCGCCACGACCGAGCGATGGACCGCCATCCTGACCGTCGTCTTCGATACCCCGCACGACGCTGAACGGCTGCGGAAGAATCCCCTCGGCGTGTTCGTCCACGCCATCAACTGGTCGAAGGAGCTGGGCTGATGCGGTCTCGATCTCTGGGTTTCGTCCTGCTGATATCCACGGCACTGACCGGCTGTGCTACGTTCAAGCCGCCACTGATCAGCTACGATGATGAGCAGCCTGCTGTCTTGCAGTCTGATCCTCCCAAACCCGTGCAGGTGGTCGAGCTGCCGAAGCCGCTGCCCTTGCCGGGCCAGCTCAAGCCGTTTCCGGGTGCGCGATCGGCGCCGGAGCCCCGCGATCCACGCCAGCGCGTCGACCTCGCAAACGCCGCCGCCCGGGTCCAGCCGAGCCGGAGCGGCTACCTCAATGCCGTGCAGGTGTTTCCGTTCGCCGAGGCAGCGCTCTACCAAGTCTATGCCGCGCCCGGACAGGTGACCGACATTGCCCTCCAGGAGGGCGAGCAACTGGTCGGGTCTGGCCCGGTCGCAGCCGGCGACACTGTGCGGTGGATCATCGGCGACACCGAGAGCGGACCTGCCAACGCCAAGAGAGTCCACATTCTTGTCAAGCCGACCCGGCCCGATGTCGCCACCAATTTGGTCATCAACACCGACCGGCGCACCTATCACATGGAGCTGCGCTCCACCGAGAAGACCTACATGGCCTCGGTGTCGTGGATCTATCCGCAGGACCAGCTCATTGCGCTCCGCCGACAGAATGCGGCTGCTGAGACTGCGATCCCGGTGGACACGGGCCTTGATATCGGCCGGCTGCGCTTCCGCTACACAATCGAGGGCGACAATCCGCCCTGGCGCCCGCTGCACGCCTTCGATGATGGCCGCAAAGTCTACATCGAATTCCCCCACGGCATTGCCCAAGGCGAGATGCCGCCGCTGTTCATCATCGGCCCCGAGGGCAAGACCTCGGAGCTCGTGAACTACCGGGTGCGCAGCAATCACATGATCGTAGATCGTCTGTTCGCCGCGGCCGAGCTTCGGCTTGGCGACAGCGGCTCCGAACGCCGCGTCCGCATCGTACGCACCGACGGGAGACTGGCGTGGTGAACGAACCGGAACAGGCTCAAACCGGACAGGGCCACGAACCCATTACCGAATTGCGCCTGCGTAGTGAACGACCGCCGGTGATGCGGCTCTCCCGCAAGGTGCTGGCGAGTCTTGCGGGCGTCACGGCCATCACCGTCTGTGGCGCACTGATTTGGGCGCTCTATCAGGGGAACAGGAAGTCTCGCGGTGGGCCTGAGCTCTACAACACCGAAACGAAAACCACGCCTGAAGGGCTCTCCACCTTGCCGCGCGATTATGCCGGCATTCCCCAGAACAACCTTGCCCCGTCCGGAATACCGCCGCTCGGTCCGCCCTTGCCGGGCGATCTCGGCCGGCCGGTGCTCAGCCCGCAGATACCGGGCCCTGGAGCCGTCGACCCCGAACAGCAGCGCATCGCGCAGGAAACCGAGGCTGCGCGCACCAGCCATCTGTTCGCCACCACCAGTACGCGGGAGCGACCCGCGACCCCGGCGGTTCCTCCTGCGGACCAGAAGACAGCGACACCAGCCGGACAAACAGATGCACCTCCGCTCGATTCGGAGTCGCTTCTCAACATGCAGGACCGCAAGTCGGCCTTCCTCAACGGCCCGGTTGATCGCAAGACCGTCAGCCCTGATCGCCTGGAAAATCCCGTTTCCCGCTACGTGGTCCAGGCCGGGGCAGTAATTCCGGCTGCACTCGTCACCGGCATTCGTTCCGATCTACCGGGCCAGGTCACCGCGCAGGTGACCGAGAACGTCTATGACAGCCCGAGCGGCAGGTTCCTGCTCATCCCGCAAGGCTCGAAGCTCGTCGGCGTCTATGACAGCCAGATCTCCTTCGGCCAGGATCGTGTACTCCTGGTCTGGACGCGGCTGATCATGCCGAACGGCCGCTCCATCGTGCTGGAGCGTCAGCCCGGCGCTGACACTCAGGGCTTCGCTGGGCTTGAAGACGAGGTCGATCAGCACTGGGGCCGGCTCGCCATGGCGGCGGCGCTTTCGACCGTGCTCGGCGTCGGAGCGGAGCTTGGCGCTACCAACAATGACAGCGCCGTAGTGACCGCGCTTCGGCGTGGCACCACCGACAACCTCAACCAGACGGGCCAGCAGGTCGTGCGCCGCAACCTCAACATCCAGCCGACCATCACCATCCGGCCAGGACTTCCGGTCCGCGTGATCGTAAATCGCGACCTCGTCCTTGCACCCTACCAGAGTTGAGATGTCCGATGGCCAAGCTGAAACTTTCGGCCATGCCCGACGACCGGCCGGTCAAGCTCACCGTCGAACTGCCGGGTGCCGTGCATCGCGATCTCGTTGCCTACGCCGAGGTGTTTGCGCAGGAACATGGCCAGAAAGTTGAGCCGGCCAAGCTTGTGCCATCGATGCTTGCACGGTTCATGTCGACCGACCGCGCATTTGTCCGCGCGCGTCGTGCAAAGGGTGATGCGGGCTGAGCCGTAAATGGACATCAGCCAAATGCTTCGCGCCTTGCGCAATTCGCAAGGCTGCATCGCTGCCCTGGTCGGAGTCCTGGCCACCTCCTACATGTACGACTTCCCGGAGCAGGGCAACGAACATGACTTCGTTACCGCAACTCCATCTCGGGCAACTCCATCTCGGTGCGTTCATGCGCCCGGCGAGCATCCACACTGGTGCCTGGCGCTATCCCGGCGCGTGGCCGGACATGAATTTCAACTTCGCGCACCTGAAACACTGCATCCAGGCGCTAGAGCGGGCGAAGCTCGATGCTTTGCTTTCTTCATGGCCGACCATATGGCTGTGCTCAACATGCCCATCGATGCGCTCAAGCGCAGCCACACAGTGACCTCATTCGAGCCATTCACGCTGTTGTCGGCCCTGTCCCAGGTCACCGAGCGCATCGGTTTGGTCGCCACCGGCTCGACCACTTTCGACGCGCCCTATCATATCGCGCGGCGCTTCGCCTCGCTCGATCATATTTCCGGCGGCCGCGCCGGCTGGAATATCGTCACCACGTCCAATCCGGACGCCGCGCTCAATTTTGGCCTTGAGGAGCATATCGAGCACGGCGAGCGCTATCGGCGTGCCCGAGAGTTTTATGACGTGGTCACCGGCCTGTGGGACAGCTGGGCCGATGACGCCTTCATCCGCGATGTCGAGCATGGCATTTTCTTCGACCCAGCGAAAATGCATGTGCTCGATCATAAGCGCGAATATCTTTCCGTGCGCGGACCGCTAAATATCGCGCGGCCAGTCCAGGGCTGGCCGGTGATCGTGCAGGCCGGAGCGTCGGAGGCCGGCCGGCAGCTTGCCGCGGAAACTGCGGAAGCGGTGTTCACGGCGCAGAGCGACCTCGCCGCAGGTCAAAAGTTTTATGCCGACGTGAAGGGCCGCATGCAAAAGCTTGGCCGCTCGCGCGAGCACATGAAGATTTTGCCGGCCTGCTTCGTGGTCGTGGGCGACACCGTGGTGGAAGCGCGGGCCAAGCGGGCGAAACTCGACAGCCTGGTCGATTACGCCAACGCCATCGCCTCGCTTTCCATCGCACTCGGCCACGACGCGTCAAAATTCGATCCCGACCGGCCGCTGCCCGACAATATCCCCGAAAGCAACGCTTCGAAGAGTGGCCGTCAGCGGGCGATTGATCTCGCCAGGCGTGAGAATCTGACCGTGCGGCAGCTCGCGCAAAGGCTCGGCGGCTATTCCGGCCTCGCCATGGTTGGCGCGCCGAAGACGATCGCGGACCAGATGGAGAAATGGCTGTACACTGAAGGCTCCGACGGCTTCACCGTGATGTTCCCCTACCTGCCGGGCGGGCTTGAGGATTTCGTCGCACTCGTCGTTCCCGAGCTACAGCGCCGCAGCCTGTTTCGGCGCGACTATGAAGGGACGACGCTGCGCGAACATCTCGGCCTGCCGCGCCCGCACAATCGCTTCTTTCCGTGATCCTGGGCTCGCACCGCGACAACGCGCGGCGCAGGCGTGATGGGTTGACTCTTGTCGTTTTGACACCGTCAATCGGCGCGCTACTTATCTGTTGCTCGTGATTCCGCCGCGGGCGACGTCCCCCAACCCCCTTTCTTGAAGGCCTCATGTCTATCGTAACAACCACTCGCACTGCCGCCCGTGCGAAATCCAAGACAAAGCCTGGCCGCGGGCGGGTTTTCGGCTCCATCACCGAAGCCATTGGCGACACGCCGATCGTGAGGCTGCTCCGATTGCCCGAGATGCACGGCGTCAAGGCCAGCATTCTCGCCAAGCTCGAATTTCTCAATCCGGCTGCGAGCGTTAAGGATCGCATCGGCGTCGCCATGGTTAAAGACATGGAGACTGCCGGGTTGATCGGGCCGGAAACGGTGCTGGTCGAACCGACCTCCTGCAATACCGGCATTGCACTCGCTTTTGTCGCGGCATCACGCGGCTATCGACTGATCCTGGTGATGCCGGAATCCATGTCAATGGAGCGGCGCAAGATGCTCAAGCTGCTCGGCGCTGAGCTGGTGCTGATGCCCGCCGGCCAGGGGATGCGCGGTGCGGTGGAAAAGGCCGAGGAACTCGTGCGGACAGTCCGCAACGCGGTGATGCCGCAGCAATTCAAGCATCGGGCCAATCCAGAGATCCATCGCACTACTACCGCAGAGGAGATTTGGAACGACACCGGTGGCGACATAGACGTGTTTGTGGCTGGCGTCGGAACTGGCGGCACCATCACGGGCGTCGGCCAGGTTCTCAAGCCAAGGAAGCGGTCTCTGCGCATCGTCGCCGTGGAGCCGAAAGACAGCCCCGTGCTATCGGGCGGCAAGCCGGGCGCACATCGCATTCAGGGTATTGGCGCCGGCTTCATTCCGGACATTCTCGATCGTTCAGTGATTGACGAGGTGATCACGGTCGCCAACCAAACGGCGTTCGATACCGCCAAAGCACTTGCGCGGCATGAGGGAATATTGGGTGGCATCTCGTCGGGGGTCGCGGTCGCGGCCGCCTTGGACATAGGCAAGCGCCCGCGTATGGCGGGAAAGAACATCGTCGTCATGCTGCCATCCTCCGCCGAGCGCTACTTGTCGACGGCGCTGGTCGAAGGCCTGTGACGTCGAATTGCCTTGCGGCGCCTGCGGTTTCAGCTTGACCATTGGCGCGCAACGTTACCGCGCGGCGTCTTCGGCAGCTTCCTGCCGCCGATGTGCCGGAGTGCTGCGGCTCCGGCTTCCTTGGGAGAGCCAAAGACCTGACCCTCCAGGCGATAGAAATCTTTGGTTGCCGCAAAGAAGCGAAAGCCATGTCCGGCGCGGAACGCGAAGCCCACACAGTTTCGGCTGCATGCAGGTTGCAGACGGACGTGCGCTCGCTGCCGGCCGTGCGGATCTGCCGCCTGATTGACGATCTTCCTGCGTCATGCGAAGACGCCGCAAAAGGTCTTGCGCTGCTGCGCGATTGGGACCACGACCTCGATGCGGCAAGCCCGGCCGCGGCCGTGTTTGAAGTGTGGTGGACGCTTCATCTCAAGCCGGCCCTGCTCTCCCGCCTCGCGCCTGATCCGGCCCTCAAGCCGCTGCTCGCCCCCGGCGACATCGACACGCTGCTTGGACTTCTGGAGAAGCCCGACGAGCGTTTTGGCGCAAGGCCGAGGGACGAGCGCGATGCGCTCCTCCTCACCACGCTCGCTAGAGCCGTCCGCGACTGCGCCGCGCGACTGGGTCACGACACCGCCAAATGGGCATGGGGCCGCTTGCACCACGGCTATTTCCAGCACGCCGCTAGCCCGCTCCTGCCAGGCAACCTGAGCACATCGTGGGACGTGGGGCCGCTGCCGGTGGGGGGCAGCGGCTCGACACCGATGCATGCAGGCTACCGCATCAGCGATTTTCGCTGCATCTCCGGCGCATCGGTGCGGCTGGTCATGGATGTCGGCGACTGGGACAACAGCGTCTGCATCAACGCCCCCGGGCAATCCGGCGATCGCGGCTCGCCGCACTACGGCGACCTTGCGTCGTTGTGGGCACGCGGTGAGTACGTCCCGCTGCTTTACAGTCGGGCGCGCGTCGAGGAGGCAACGGTGGCGCGTGTTCGGCTTATCCCACCGGCATCGTGACCAAGTCCTCCCACTTGCTTCGAAGAAGTTTGCGGATGACGGCAACTCCAGGAATCAAGCAAGCGTATCGACCAAAGTCGAGCGGCTTACATCGCATCGAGAGCGACCCATACACCACCCTCCCGACTGGATCGAACGGCTGCATCGACGAATGCAACGCCAGCGACGCCATCATCTATTCCGGGAAATAAAACGCCGGCGCCGGAACCCACGCCCGACCGGTGCGCGGTGATCGCAGCCGCCACTTCCGAATAGATCGTCGCGAAGGCCTCCAAATACCCTTCGGGGTGACCAGCAGGGATTCGAGTCACTCGGGCACCGGCCGTATTCACGTCCTTCGTGCCGCGCGTGATGATGCGAGTCGGTGCGCTAAATGGCGTCCAGGAGAGTTGGTTCGGATGCTCCTGCCGCCACTCGATGCCGCCCTTCGAGCCATACATGCGCAGGGTCAAATTATTCTCGTTTCCGGGCGCGACCTGGCTCGCCCACAACGCACCCCGTGCACCGTTTTCGTAGCGGAGAAGCACTTGGGCGTTGTCGTCAACGCGGCGATCGGCAACGAACGTTGAGAGATCGGCCAGCAATGATTGCGGCTGTACGCCGACGACGAAATGCGCAAGCTGGAAGGCATGCGTGCCGATATCGCCGATGCAGCCGCCCGGTCCCGATCTCGTGGGATCGGTCCGCCAGTCGGCTTGCTTCTGACCGGTCGCTTCGACAGGTTCCGTCAACCAATCCTGAGCGTACTGGACCTGAACGAGCCTGAGATCACCCAATTCGCCCGCCGCGATCATGTCGCGCGCATGGCGGACCAGCGGATAACCCGAATAATTATAGGTGACGGCGAAGATGCGGTTGCTCGCCGTCGCGGCTGCCCGCAGTTCCAGCGCCTTGGACAGTGCGGTCGTCAGCGGCTTGTCGCAAATCACGTGCACTCCCGCCTTCAGGCAGGCGAGAGCCGCCGGCGCATGCAGGTGATTGGGCGTGACGATCGCGGCCACTTCGATACCATCCGGACGCACCACTTCGGCAGCGAGCATCTCGTGGACATCAGCGTAACTGCGCGCTGGCGCCAGCCCGAGCGCGGCCGCCGAGCGGCGCGCTTTGTCCGGCGTCGACGACAGCGCGCCAGCGACAAATTCATAACGATCGTCCAGTCGGGCGGCGATACGGTGAACCGCGCCAATGAACGCCCCTTCACCGCCACCGATCATGCCGAGCCGGATTCGGGGTGGTGGACGCTCAACGTTTTCTTCGGCCGTCACGCCGGCGCTCCCTTGCGATTGGCTAGATGCCGAGCATGCGCCTGATCCGCGCTTGCTCGATCGCCGCTCCGGCGAAATCATCGAATGCCTTATCGGTCACGCGAATGATATGGTCTGCAATGAATTGCGCGCCTTCGCGGGCGCCGTCTTCGGCATTCTTCAAGCAGCATTCCCATTCCAAGACAGCCCACGAGTCGTAGCCGATCGCCGCCAGCTTCGAAAAAATGCCCTTGAAGTCGATCTGACCGTCACCAAGCGACCGGAATCGCCCAGCACGGTCAATCCAAGCTTGGAATCCCGAATAGACGCCTTGTCGGCCTGACGGGTTGAACTCTGCGTCCTTCACATGAAACGCCTTGATGCGTGATGCGTAGATATCGATGAAAGACAGATAGTCGAGCTGCTGCAGCAGAAAATGTGACGGATCGTAGTTGATATTGCAGCGCGGGTGATTGCCAACGCGCGCTAGAAACATCTCGAACGTCGCGCCATCGAAAATATCCTCGCCCGGATGGATCTCATAGCAAAGGTCGACGCCTGCCTTATCATAAGCATTGAGAATCGGCTCCCAGCGCCTGGCGAGTTCGTCGAATGCCGTTTCGATCAGGCCCGACGGCCGCTGCGGCCACGGATAGAGATAGGGCCACGCGAGTGCGCCGGAGAACGTGACGCTCGCCGACAGGCCCAATCGGTGAGATGCGGTCGCGGCATTCATGAGCTGCTCAACGGCCCAGGTCTGCCGGACTCTCGGATTGCCTCTCACATAAGCAGGGGCGAACCCGTCGAATGCCTCGTCATAGGCGGGATGCACGGCGACGAGTTGGCCCTGAAGATGCGTTGACAGTTCGGTGATCGCAAGGCCGTGTTGAGCAGCCACACCTTTAATCTCGTCGCAATAGGCCTGCGACGATGCAGCCTTGTCCAGATTAAACAGCCGAGCGTCCCAGGTCGGAATCTGGACTCCCTTATATCCGAGCCCCGCCGCCCAACCGCAGATGGCCTCGAACGAGTTGAAAGGCGTAGTGTCGCTCGCGAACTGCGCCAGAAAGATCGCGGGCCCTTTCACTGTCGCTGGCATGCCGTCACCATCTCGGTCAAACGCCGGTGAGAGCGGCCGCATCAAAGTCAGTAAACGTCGCAGGCCGCTCGACGCACGACTTTACCTGGACCTCCCCGCCTTGCTCGCCTGCGCGCAGGATCGCGTGCATCGCGTCGAGCACATGGCTTGCAAGTGCGCCGGACGATCGATGCGGTGCACTGCGGCTTATCGCGCCGGCGAGTTCAGCAACGCCAAGGCAGCGGTAGTTTGCGCGGTCGGGCATGGTGGCAGGCCAGGCGGGCGAGCGCCAATTCGGCTTGCCGAATGGCCTGCCACTTGAATCGATGCTGATCCAGTCGCCGCCGCGCTCGCTATATTCCACGACGCCACCAAAAAAATTTGGGTCGGGCACGCGGAGCGATCCTTCCGTTCCATATAGCTCGATGGGTAAATGGCCGTGCTTCCATACATCCCAGCTCATGGCAAACACAATGTCCGCTCCGCTCGCGAACCGGACTAGGGCCATCGCTGTCGTCGGCGTCTCGACCTTGATCGCATGGCCTTTGCGTGGTCCGTCGGCGGTAATGATGCGCTCGGCAAAGGCGGTTGACGTGCGCGCCTGCACGCTCGCAACCGGTCCAATGAGATTGACCAGAGCTGCCAGATAATAAGGCGCCATGTCCAGGATCGGTCCGCCGCCCGGTTTGAAGAAAAACTCAGGGTCCGGATGCCAGTGCTCCATCCCGTGCGACATCAGAAAGCAGGTGCCGGAGAGTACTCGCCCGATCGATTCTGAATCGATTAGTTCTCGTGCCAGCCGTCCTCCAGCGCCGAGAAAGGTATCCGGCGCGCAGCCGAGCTTGAGGCTGCGCCCTTCAGCCTCGGTGACCAGCGCGTGGCCGTGTTCGGCCTCGGTACAGAGCGGTTTCTCGCTGAAAACGTGTTTTCCCGCGCTAAGGGCTGCCTGACTCACCGCGAAGTGCGCAACCGGCACCGTCAGGTTCACGACGACGTCAATATCCGAGCTCGCCAGCAGTCCATCGATGCCGCGGGCCGAAATACCATACTTTGCCGCAGCGGATCGCGCCGCCTCCTCGCGAATGTCCGCGCAAGCGACGAGCTTGAGCCCCGGAAAACGGCTCATGTTCTGCATGTATATGCCACAGATCGTCCCGCAGCCGATGATGCCGACGCCGAGTGCCATTTCGCCCTCACGACCAACTTGAAACAGTCGCGCCGGCGCGACGCGCAAAGCGTGCGACGTCGTTCGGCTTGTCATGCTCGACGACGAACAATTTCACGCCGGCTTCCTTCATGACGGCTTGCAGCGCGTGCCAATCGAGCACCCCGTGGCCCGGATCCGCCCAGCCATCTTCGTCCAGGCATTGCCCGGGCGGGGCGATATCCTTGATGTGGCAGGCAACGAGGCGGCCCATGTGGCGTCTGAGCTCGGTGACGGGATCGGCACCGCCACGCACGATCCACGCAACGTCAGCTTGCCAGAGAAGATCCGGCGCTTCGGCGAACATGATGTCCAGATAGAATCTGCCGTCCACGGCCTTCCGGTATTCCCAGTTGTGATTGTGCCAGCCGAGGGCGAGACCTTCGGCATTCACCGCCTTGCCCAGCTGCGCGAGCTCTTTGCCAAGGGCGCGCCACGCCGCTTCGCCGCCGTCGCGTTCGCCAATGGGCGGCGCCGGCGCAAAGATCGTCTCGATGCCCAAATCCTTGCAGATTTTCGTCATCGCCCTGGCGTCCGCACGCAAACGATCCATACCGACATGGCAGCTTGGCGCCGTCATCCCGTGCCTGTCGAGAAGCCGTCTGAGGCGGGCAGGATCGCCCAGGAGGCCGCCAAACGGCTCGACGCGTCTGTATCGGAGCTCCGCGAGCAGCTCGAATTGCCTCTCGATCGGCTCGAGCGCGCGCGCGGAGTAGAGCTGAAAGGAAAGCCCGTCGACTGGCTTCATGCGAGAGATCCTGCTGCGAGTGACATCACAGTCGCCGTCCAGAGGTACGATCGAACAAACTCACCTTGGCGGGCGAGATCGTGACCGCGACGCGATCGCCTGTTTTGCTTGGCGATTCAACAGGGAGGCGCAGAGAGATCGGCGCGCCGCCCAGCTTGGTCCAGGCGAGGAGATCGCTGCCCATCGGCTCGACCATCTCAATCGAGAGTTCTCTGCCGTTTGCGGCTACCTCGATGTGTTCGGGGCGGACGCCAAGCTCCACGGCGGCGCCGTCTGGCGCCGCCGTGGAGAATTCATAGCCTTGCAGCGGAAATTTGAAATCGTTTGCCGTGAATACCGCCCCGCCGGCGTCGAACCGCAGCTGACCGGCCACGAAATTCATGCTCGGCGATCCGACAAAGGAAGCGACGAACCGATTTGCCGGGCGCTGGTAGACCTCCTGCGGAGTACCGACCTGCTGGATGATCCGGTCCTTCATCACGGCTATGCGATCGGCGAGCGTCAGGGCTTCGATCTGGTCGTGCGTGACGTAGATCATCGTTGCCTTCAGACGCTGATGCAGCCGCTTGATTTCGACCCGCAACTCGACGCGCAGTTGCGCGTCCAGATTCGAAAGGGGCTCATCCAACAGATAGACACCGACCTCGCGAACGAGCGCGCGGCCGATTGCAACGCGTTGCCGCTGGCCGCCGGAGAGCTCGGAGGGCTTGCGGTCCAGGAGCTCAGTGATCTTAAGCATCTGCGCCACCTGGTCGACCCGGCGGGCGATTTCCGCGTGTGGCAGGCCCGCGACCCTCAGGCCAAATGACATATTTCTGCGCACAGTCATGCGCGGATAAAGCGCGTAGGACTGGAACACCATCGCGATGCCGCGATCCTTCGGTTCGTCCCAGGTCACATTCCGCCCGCCAATCCAGATCTGGCCCGCTTGGATCTCGATCAGGCCCGCAATGGCATTGAGTAAAGTGGATTTGCCGCAGCCGGATGGCCCGAGCAGCACGACGAACTCCGACTCTGCGACCTCAAGATCAAGCTTCCCCAGCACTTTGACGGCGCCGTACCCGATCTCCACGCCTCTGATGTCGACGTTGCACGGGTTCTTCACGGCGTCAGCCCTTTACGGCGCCCGCCGCAATGCCGCGCACAAACCAGCGGCCAGAGGCAAAGTAGACGACGAGCGGGACCAGCGCGGTCAGCAAGGTGGCCGCCATGTCCACATTGTAGGCGCGCTCACCCTGCGTCGAATTGACGATGTTATTAAGTTGGACGGTCATCGGCAGATTCTCGCGTCCGGCGAAGACAAGACCGAGAATGAAGTCGTTCCAGATGCCGGTCACTTGCAGAATGACTGCGACGACGAGCATGGGCGTCGCCATTGGCAGCATGATCGACCAGAAGATGCGAAAGAATCCCGCGCCGTCGACGCGTGCTGCCTTGAAAAGCTCGGGCGGAAGGGATGCGAAGTAATTGCGGAACAGCAGCGTCATCATCGGCAACCCGAAGATGGTGTGGACGACGATGATGCCGAACAGCGAATTGTTTATGCTGAGCACGGAGAAGATGCGCACCAGGGGATAGATGAATACCTGAGCCGGAATGAACGCGACGATCATCATCGCGCCGAACAGGATGCCGGCGCCGCGGACGCGCCAATACGAGAGGGCGTATCCGGTCAGCGACCCGACCGTGATTGAGATTGCGACGGAAGGGACGAGAATTTTCACCGAGTTGAAGAAGCCGACTTGGATGCCGTTGCAATTGAGTCCGGTGCAGGCGCTGGACCAGGCCTTGACCCATGCCGAGAACGTCACATCCGACGGAAATGCAAAGATATTGCCGAGACGAATTTCTTGCATCGTTTTCAGCGATGTCACGAGCATGACATACAGCGGGGTCGCGAAGAACAAGGCGGTGATGACAAGGAAGGCGTAGATCCCGATCTTTGCCGGCGTCACACGCTGCGGCTTCGATCCCCATGGCTTAACTATCGCGATGCTTGCCATCACCGCACCGCCAGGCGCTGGCGCTTGGCCTGCCAGTAGAGGAACGGCGCGGCAACAGCGGCAACGGTGATCAGCATCGAGGTTGCCGCGGCGGTCGCGAGCCCCAGGTTTTGTCGCTCGAAAAGATGATCCATCACGAACTTCGCCGGGACCTCCGAGCCAAACCCCGGTCCTCCGTTTGTCATGGCGACGACAAGATCATAAAGGCGCACGACACTCACCGACAAAAGCACCCCCGCGGTTGCGAAGCTTGCGCCGAGCATCGGCGTGACGATCGAGACATAAACGCGCCACGGCCTGACGCCGTCGATTCTGGCGGCCTTCCAGATATCGTCATCGATGCCGCGCAATCCAGCGAGCATGATCGCCATAACGAGTCCCGCGGCATGCCAGACGCCAGCAATCACCAGCGTGTAGATCACCGTGTCCTGTCGGACGATCCAGTCGAAGCGGAATGCGTCGAAACCCCAGCTGCGCGCCAGCTTCTCGATTCCGTAGGTCGGGTTGAGCACCCACTGCCAGACGAGGCCGGTCACGATAAACGACATCGAAAACGGATAAAGATAGATCGAGCGCAGGAGGTTTTCGGCTCGAACGCTCTGATCGATGGCGATCGCCAACGCAAATCCGAGAGCGATGCTCACCGCGACAAACAGCACACCGAAGACGATCAGGTTATGGACCGAGACGAGCCAACGCTCGTTCGCGAAGAGCGACTCATATTGACGAAGGCCGACGAGCACCGAGCTTGGCAGCATCCGCGAATTGGTAAGCGAGACCCAGATCGTCCAGCCGGTTGCGCCGATGTAGACGACAAAGAACACGGCGAAAGCAGGAGCAAGCGCCAACAACGCAGCCAACCGGGACGACAGGCGCAACGGCTGAATAGCCATGGGCGTTCAATCCAAAGCGGCAACGCCTGCGCTGCAACGTGGCGCAGATGCGCCTCTGACAAGTTCAGTAGGAGTCCCTGAGAATGCCCACGACTTTCGTCGCAAACGAATCGGCATTCATCGAAGGCGTATTCCAATACTGCGAGATCGCGTCCTCAATGGCGCCCGTGAGCGCCGGCGGCGACAGCATCTCTTGCGCCGGGACCTGCTGGCTCTTATCGGCAAGCCACTTCATAGCTTTCTGAGCGCAGACATCGAGCGAGCTCGAGTCAAGATCGAGACGAACCGGAATCGAGCCTTTCTTCTGCGCGAATTCGAGCTGCGCATCGGGCTCAAGCATGATCTTGGCGAGCGCGAGTTGAGCCTTCACCTGCGCCGGGTCCTTCAGCTTGGGAAAGGCAAACACATCCCCGCCCATCACGTAGCCGGTCCCCTTGTTGGACAAAATGGTGCAGTCGTATTCCTTGCCGGCCGTCTGGCCCGCGGCGACAAATTCGCCTTTGGCCCAGTCGCCCATGATTTGCATGCCGGCTTTGCCTTGGATCACCAGCGTCGTTGCGTCGTTCCAGTTGCGGCCGGGAGACCCTGCATCGACATAGCCGCGCAACCTCGCATAGGTCGCTGCAACGGCTTTGAACTCCGCACTAGCGGCGAGCGCCGCATCGCGTTTGCCATAGATGCCTTCGAACATTGTGGCTCCGCCCTGTCCGACCAGCACGGCATTGAACAGGTTGCGTTCCCAGACTTTGACGCCGCTGAAGGCCAGCGGGATCAGCCCGGCGGCTTTGATCTTTTCGAGCACCGTGAAGACGTCGGTCCAGTTGGTGGGCGCGGCCGCGCCCGCCTTCCCGAGCACGGTCTTATTGTAGAAGAGCCAGTTCTGGCCATGGATGTTAATCGGAACGGCGTACATCTTACCATTGCGGGTCGTCGCCTTGACGATCGCTTCAGGCATGAAGGTGCGCCACTTGTTTTCGTTTGCGACCGCCTCGACGTCCGAAAGCAGATTCCCTTCGACGAGCTCGTCGAACTGCTTGCCGGTATTGAACTGCATGGCTGTCGGCGGATTGCCGCCGATCGTGCGATTGATCGCTACGGCGCGCGCGCTCACGCCGCCCGCGATCGCGTTGTCAATCCAGGCGCCGCCAGCCTTGGTGAACTGATCGGCAAAAACCTTGACGGCAGCAGACTCGCCGCCTGAAGTCCACCAATGAATGACCTCGGCTTTCATGTCCTGGGCATTGGCGCCGGCGGACCAGATCAGCGCCAAAGCGGTCGCAGCCGTCCTGAGCTTCATGGCCTTCCTCCCACATGAACGTTGATTGTTGTAATCGATTACATTTTGCTAATATTGGCGCTGAGCGAAAAGCAGAGTCAAGCCCGTCCAGTCGGGCGACGCGATGCATCGGTCTCGGAGTTAGAGAGGGATTTGTCCATGGACCAGCGCCTGCCCCGCAAACCGACAATCAGCGACGTCGCGCGCTGGGCAGGCATTTCGACCGCGACGGTCAGCCGCACCCTCGCCACGCCGGAGAAGGTGACAGCTCGCACCCGCGCGATCGTGCTGGAGGCGGTGCGTAAGATCGGCTACGTGCCAAATCTCGCCGCGAGGAATCTACGAACAAACAAGACGAGAACAATTCTCGCGGTGCTTCCCGACTTCAGCAACGTGTTCTTTTCCCGCATTCTCCGCGGCATCTCGGATACGCTGGTCGCCCGCGGGTACAGTCTCATCATCGCCGATACGCGTAACGATCCGGCGCGTGAGGCGCAATACGCTGAATTCATCTTGGCCGGGCGTGTGGACGGCGTCCTTTTGTTGAACGGCCGCTCGATTCTTCCGCGCTCCAAGAGACATGCTTCGGTGCCAACGGTGAGCCTGTGCGAGCGGATTCCGAACGCACCGTTTCCTCATATCGAGACCGAAAATCGCGAGGCCGCGCGAGTGATGACGGCGTACCTCGCGTCGCTTGGGCACAAGCGCATCGGATATGTCCGAGGCCCCGCCACAAACGTCCTCGAGCATGAGCGCTTCGCCGGCTACAAGGACGCGCTGCGTGAAGCCCGCCTGCGGTACGATCCTGCGCTGGTCACGTCCGGCGATTTCACGCTGGAGTCGGGTGAGGCGGCGGCTGAGGCCTATCTATCTAAGCCAAAGCTTCCGGACGCGATCTTCGCGTGCAACGATGAAATGGCGATGGGGCTGATCCGGGGCCTGTCGGCTGCTGGCGTTACCGTTCCAAGCGATGTTTCGATCGCGGGCTTCGACGACATCGAATTTGCGGAGGCTTACAACCCGCCGATAACAACTGTACGGCAGGCGAGACGAGAGATCGGTGAAAGGGCCGCCGAACTGCTCCTGAAACTGATTGATGGCGACTTGCCTCCTGAGAGGGAAACAAGGCTCGCGGCCGAACTCGTGATTCGAAAAAGCACGGCGAGCGCGAGGACGAGCTGATCGCTTGACAGCACAACCGCGCTGCAAATGTAATAGCCTATAATTTCAAAGCCCGGCCACATGCCTGCGCGGTCAAGTCCATAGGGAACGCAACGCGCAGTAAAGCGCGGTCAACCAAGGGAAACGCTCGTCATGTCCGGAAAGCTAAAGATACGCGTCGACCAGGAGAAATGTCAGGGTCACGCGCGCTGCAAGTCGCTGGCGCCGGAACTGTTCGATCTCGATGAATTCGGAAACGCACATGTGCGCGGCGACGGCTCGGTACCGGCGGGCCTTAAGGACAAGGCCTGGCTCGCGAGGTCCAATTGTCCGGAGATTGCGATTGACGTGAACGAGGAGTGAACCTGACCTCGAAAACATTCATGCCGTCGAACACTTGGCCTGAGTGAACAAGCAGAGGAATAGCCCGATGTCCGATTCTGCCAGCGCCATGCCCGAACATCCTCCGGTGACAGACTGGATTAACGATTTCGATCATACCGATCCGCGCTGGACGGAAAATCCGTTTCCGATCTGGGAGGAGTTGCGGGCGCACCGCCCGATGGTCCACACCGAACGCTTTCTCGGTTGCTACCTGCCGACCACCTACGACGCCGTCAAAGAAATCGCCTACGACACCGGGCATTTCTCGTCGCGACGTGTGATCGTGCGCGACGTGCGGCCCGAGCTTATCCCGTCGCCACCCATTACCTCCGATCCGCCGGAGCACAAGCCCGCAAAACAGTTGCTGCTGCCGTCGTTTACGCCGGATGCGGTCAAGAAACTCGAGCCCCGGGTTCGCGCAATCTGCAATGCCCTGATTGACGAATTCGTCAATGACGGCAAGTGTGATGCGGCCGCGCGCTACACCAAGCTCATTCCGGTTCGCACCATTGCCCACATGCTCGGGATCCCCGAAGAGGATGGCGACCTCTTCATCAAATGGATCCATGAAATTCTCGAGCTCGGCATCAAGAACAATGACGGGTTGATGAACGCGATTCACGAGATGTCGGCCTATTTCGCCGGCCATATCGCGCAGCGCAAGAAATCCCCGACCGACGATCTGATCTCCACGCTGATGAATGCAAAGGACAAGAACGGCGATCCGCTGTCCGATGCGCATGTGCTCGGATCGCTACGGCTGCTCCTGATCGCCGGCATCGATACCACCTGGAGCGCGATCGGCTCTTCCCTATGGCATCTCGCCAGAACGCCACCGGACCGCGAGCGACTGCTCGCAGAGCCCAAATTGATGCCGATCGCAATCGAGGAATTCCTGCGCGCCTATTCGCCGGTGACGATGACGCGTGAGGTGATGACGGAAACGACCGTCAGCGGCTGCCCGGTCAAGCCGGGCAACATGGTGCTGTTGTCGTTTCCCGCCGCCAATCGCGATCCCGCAATATTTCCGGATGCCCACAAGGTTGTGATTGATCGCAAGGAAAATCGCCATGTCGCCTTCGGCCTTGGCATCCACCGCTGCGTCGGCTCCAATCTCGCGCGTATGGAGATGACAGTTGCGATCGAAGAATGGCTCAAGCGTATTCCGGATTTCCGTCTCGACGCGGCCGGCCGCGTCACTTGGTCTGAGGGCACCGTGCGCGGAACGCGACGGCTGCCGGTCCTCTTCGGCAATGCAAACTGAGCGCTTTGTATAGCTGTGTACAAGACGTGTATGGTGGTGACCGGACTGGCTTCTGATCGCCGCCTGAATTTGGTAGCGGAGGAGCGCTACCGTCACTATCGCGCTGCGACTGCCTTCGCGTGCTGAGCACGGGGGCCGCCGCGACAACAACAGCAAACTTCGTCTCGTAACGGCCTCTTGCGGCACCACGAAACCAATGGCTTAGCGGGCAGTGCTTCCCCAAGGTAAGGGGTGGCGCGGGAAGCATGAGGGAAGCAGCGGCAATCCAGAGGCGGCTCGCGCCCGCTCCTCGCAGCTAGCGCAGGGAAGCAGCTAGGAACGCCTGGATGAGTCTCTTGGGACGCCCTGTCCTTTGTAGCCGGAACTGGCCTTGACGTCCTGCTGGGCTTCGCAGGGGCGGAATTGCGGAGGCGGACACCCGGACCACCGCCATTGTCCGGAATAAACTCAGATGCCGGCTGCTTCAAGGGTGCGTTGCACGACATCCAACGTTGCCCGCTGTGGCGTCGATTTGTCGTTCTCGCTCACACGCGCAGTGAGGGCGGGCTCATCGTGATTCCAGTTCAATAGGCCACGTGCAGTCGCTGATCACTTATGAAGACGCCACCCATTCATGGTCACGATCGAGAACCTCAGAATGGCGCTTCGCCAAGTGCGGCGTTTCTCCAGGCTCTGCTCGCGATCGCCGCAGCGAAGTGAATCACTGATTGTCTTGGGCCGGCGCGACGAACATCGGCCCTGTGCCGAGACCAGCTGCTATTCGAGCTCATCAGCGCTCGCTACGACCGCCGTTCGATCCTCATAATCGCCAATCGCAAATGGGGCAAGGTCCTTCCCGACCCCCACCATGACCCTTGCCGTTGTCGACCGCCTCGTTCGCCACGCAACGATCCTGGAGATAAACGTCGAGCTGCCGGCGCCGCACCTCCTGGGGCGAACACGCGGTTCCCGGCCACCGCCGTCGCGGGCGATGCCCAAAACCCCCGAGTGAAAGCCATCGGTTGATTGTCGCTCCGCGACAAGTAACCAGGGCAGGCTTGCCCCGAGGCTTGTCCCGTCATCGGTTACGGTGTAACCAATCGGGGCCAGCCTTGTCAGTTACACCGTAACCAAGAGGATGATCATGGCTCTGACCTCGGCCGAGAAGCAGCAGCGCTATCGCGATCGCCATCTTGGCGTCGACGGTGCCAAGCAGCGCATCCAGCTCTTCGTCAGCGTTCAGGCCAAGGCACAACTCGGACGCCTCGCTCGCCACTACGGTTACACGGTAACCAAAATGATCGAGAAGCTGGCCGCAGACGCCGAACGCGCCCTCCTCAACAGGCTTCCGCCCCACCAGCACACCGCCTATCTCGACGGCCACCAGCAGCGTCGTCACCAAGCGTCCATCCGGCACAAGACCAGGCCTTCGAAAAAAGCCGGAAGCTCTCCGTCGCGGCCGCGCCGCAAGGTTACCGTGTAACCACGTCGCCCACGGAAGTGCCACACGGCTTGATACGCCGCAATAAACCCCGATGACATTTGTCTTGCACGCGAGAATGAGCACGGTCATCATTCGACCGCCGCGACACCAGATCGCCATCCACATTATCGCCGCTCTCTCATCAAGGCTATCGCGCTACACTAAGGCGCCGCTTTTGCTCTGCCCTCCCGCGATGGTCGCCCTGATGCCAATACCGGGCCAGACTGCATCTCAACGGCGCAAGGCGTTCATAATGTCGTGCGATCATCTCGGCTTGATGCGGCTCTTGGAGTGGGGCCCACCCCGAAACGACCCCGAGGCCGGGTGGAGACCAGCCGCCAATACGGTTCGTGCCACTCTTAATCCAATCCAGCTTGCAGGCATCGTCCTGGTGCATAATCATTGCATCAGCTCATCTCTCGCCGCAGCAAGCCGATACGTACGGACGGCGCGCTCATCAATCGAATACAGCCGATTTGCCGTTCTTAACGAACGTCGGTGCGGATCTCATTGCTGGCCAGTTTCGAAGCGTCCCGAACCGAGACACTGCCGCGATAACATTATGACACTTCCCCGGCCGTGAGATCTTCCGCTCATCTATCCCACCCTCCGGGTAGGGACGCGGCAGCATTGTGGGGATGGAAGTGTTCATCAAGCCCCTGGGAAGTAGGGAGCATTGCTCGTTCGAGGCTTGAAGCCGGCACCAGCAAATCGCCTCCAACTTCTCGTTCAGTGCGCCGCGCTCAGGCCGACGGCTGCGATCGCATTGTCCATTCTGGAACTCGTGGCGTTGCGCTCCAGGCGAGAAACGATGTCGATAGGCACTCGTCGTCAGCCCCAGGCAGCGGCCGGCGGTGCAGACCGAAGAACATAGTATAGAGAGGCAAGGCCGCGAATTCTTCCGCGCCGAACTGAGGCGCAATGGTCTTAAGGCGCGAAGGCCGCTCTGACGGGCGGTGGCGAGCGAAATATCGACCGGTACACAGGCCGATCGCGCTGAAGCGCATGAACCTCCTCCATTACGAGGACGTGCTCAAGATAGCCGAGGCCCAGGCCGCCGAATGCTTCCTCGACGGTTATGCCGCGCAGCCCCAAAGCGCCCATTTCTAGCCAGAGCTCCTGGACAAAGGTATTGGTGGCATCAACTTCCGCAGTGACAGGGGGTGATGCGGTCTACGGCCAATCGCGTCGTCGTTTCGCGTATCGCGTCCGCGACTTCGCCTAGCAGAAAGTCCATTTGCCCGGACATGATCCGTCTCCCTGGCGGTGTTACCCCTTCTGGTCCTCATTAAGAGCATCAGGCCTTAACTCTGTGCGCGCTGATCGTCGATGATCTTTCCATCGTTCGGCAATGAGCCAAGCGGAACGATCTCAACATCGCCTCGCAGTTTTGTGAGATCAGAAAACCTGGCGGAGAGATGATCCTTGAGTGATCCGTCAGAATGCTCGGCCAGTAGCCTTAAGCCGTCTTGCTCGCCCACACGCGTGACCACGAGACGCAGCCGCCCGAGAGCCGGATAGATCTGCGCAATCGCGGTGATCTGTTCGGGATGAATGAACATACCTCTGATCTTGGTGGTCTGGTTGGCACGACCAAGCCAGCCTTTGATGCGCATATTGGTGCGACCGTCGAGCTCTGATCTGTCGATGACGCATGAGAGATCGCCAGTAGCGAAGCGAAACAGTGGGTAGTCGGGATTGACCCCTGTCACCACGACCTCTCCCAGGTCGCCGTCAGGGACGGGTTCGCCTGTGCCAACGCGCACGATCTCCAGAATGATGCCCTCGTTTACAACGAGACCGGGTCCATTGGTCTCATAGGCTATGATGCCAAGCTCGGCTGTGCCGTAAGCTTCGTACACGCTGAGCCCACGCTCGCGAAATTCGGCTTTGAGCGATGACGGAAAGGTTGCACCAGACACCACGGCGCGCTGGATAGAGTTGGTGTGTCGATCGCCTTCTTTCGCCTTGTCGAGTAGGATTTTCAGGAAGTCCGGCGTGCCGACATAGGCGCACGGCCGGTAATGGGCAATCGCTGCTAGTTGTTGTTCCGTGTTGCCTGGGCCGGCTGGAATTACCGCGCAGCCGAGGGCGTGTGCACCGCTCTCGAACATCGCACCAGCTGGAGTCAGGTGATAGGAGAACGTGTTGAGGACGATGTCACCTCGGCGAAAACCCGCAGCAAAGAGGGCGCGCGCGGCGCCCCACCAGTCGGGCCCGTAGCCTCCGGGCTCAAAGATTGGCCCCGGTGACATGAATAGCCGGGCAAGCTCGCGAGGCGGAGTTGCGTTTAGTCCACCGAACGGCAGATCCCGATGCTGCAGATCGCAAAGGTCCGATTTGCGCAGCACCGGCAGTCTAGCAAGGGCCTCGCGCGACACAACGGTGTCGAGATGTATGCCCTGCAGCCGATCCCTCCAGAACAATTGATCGTCTTTGGCGCGCGCTAACGCCCGAACGAGGTTGGCAAACAGCGTCACTTCTCGCTTCTTCGGATCGGTCGCCTCCAAGGCGTCGAACAGCTCAACCATGATGCGTTATCTTTCTATCAATCGCGCCTATGCCAGCCACCGCTTGCGGCGGCGGTAGTGCTTGACGTTCCTGTATTCCACCCGGCCGCCGCTGCCGAGATAGAACTCCTGCACGTCGGGGTTTTTCTTGAGCGCGTCCGCCGTGCCGCCCATCACGATCCGACCGTTCTCCATCAGATAAGCGTGATCGACGATGTCGAGGGCAGCGGTCGCATTCTGCTCCACGAGCAGGATGCCAACGCGCGTCTCGCGATTGATGCGCTGGATGATGTCGAAGATCTCATCCACCAGATAAGGCGACAGCCCCAGGCTCGGCTCGTCCATCGTGAGCAGCTTCGGTTCAGTCATTAACGCGCGGCCGATCGCCAGCATCTGCTGCTCGCCCCCCGAGAGATAACCGGCCTGCGCCGACGCGCGCTGCCTGAGCCGCGGGAAATAGGTGAACACGCGTTCCGTCAGGTCAGCGACTTTGGTGCGGCTCTTGTGCATGGAGGTTGCAGCGATAAGATTTTCGAGCGGCGTCATGTGGCCGAACACACGCCGCCCCTCGAGCACCTGGGCGACGCCGAGACGAACGCGCTGCGGTGCTGTCAGGGCGACGAGATTCTTGCCGCGAAAGCGCAGCTCGCCGCGGGTCACTTCACCTCGCTCTGGCGCCAGCAAGCCCGAGACGGCTTTTAACGTCGTACTCTTGCCGGCACCGTTCGAGCCCAGCAAGGCGACCGCGCCTCCCTCTGCGACCTCGAGCGACACGCCCTTGATCGCGAGGAAGACGCGGTCATAGACCACCTCGATATTCTCGATTGAGAGCATCGATCTGGCCGCCGTCGCTCAGTTCGCCTTCTTGAACTCTTCGGCGTTCTTCTTGATCAGGTCCCAGACGACATCTTGATGGGCTGCATACCAGTCGGTCTTCGGCACCCATTTGACACCATCCCACTGCGAGATGCGTCCGCGGCCGCCGCCCTGATGGTCCTTGGGCGTGATTGTGATCGGGGGAATAAGTCCCTGGGCATTGAAATCCTTGACCTGCTCGAGACCCTGCCGAAGCGTGGCTGCCGTGATCGGCTGGCCCTTCTCGATGGCGATACGCACCGCTTCCACTACAATCGACATACCGGCGACACCGACATTGTAGTAGCTGCTGGCGACCTTCTCTGCCGGGCCAGCACCTTTGCCCTTGGCAACCACCTCGTCCTGGATCGCCTTGACCACCGGATTATCACGGCCGTAGGCGGCGCCTTCGAAGCGCAGCACGCCCTTGGCGGCATCCTTGCCGACGATCTCGGTGTCGGTCTCCGACAGCCAGATCACCGACAGCAGCCGGTCGAGCTTGATGCCGTTACGGATCGCGTCGCGCAGAGAGACGGTCTGGCCGCCGCCCGCTCCCCAGATCACAACCCAATCGGGATTGAAGCGCCGCACCGCCGTCCAGGAGGACGATTGCTCGTTGCCAGGCGAAGGATAGAAGAAGGTTTGCAGTTCGAAGCCTTGCTTGGCACTCACGGCCTGGAAGATCGGCAGCGGCTCCTTGCCGAACGGCGAGTCGATCCCGACAAGCGCGATCTTTTTGCCCTTCAGGTCACCCTTTTCCTGGTCGGCGATGTACTTGAGAATGACGGCGGCCTGCGACCAGTACAGGGCGCCCGCTGGGAAGATCGTCGGGAAGATTTCGCCGTCAGCGGCATCCGAGCGGCCATGGAACAGGGTGAGGACGTTCTGCCCCTCCTTGATCGCACGCGGCACGATTGCCCGCGACACCGGTGTTGAGAAGAAATCCATCAGCACGACGCCGTCGGCTTTGAAGCGCTCGTAAGCCTCGATGCCGCGCTGCGGCTCGTTGCCATGATCGACGACGGTGGCCTGGAACGTGTAGCCCTTAATGCCGCCTCGAGCATTGATCAACGAGAGGTAGTCGCGTTGACCCTGGCTGTATTCGGAGCTGACGAACGTATAGACCTTGGTGAAATCCTGCGCGAAGCCGAACTTGATGACCTTTTCCTGGGCCCAAGCCCCGTTGAACGCGAGTGCGAGCGTGGCGGCGCCTACGAGAGTTGCAAGTGATTTTAGCATGTCATTCCTCCGTTGCCGTTGTTGTCGTTCCAAGTGTCAATGTCGCGCATGGCGGAAAGGCCAGACGAGAAAATAGTTGCGGATGTTGTCATAGATCTTCGCAAGACCGAGCGGTTCGAACAGCAGAAAGCCGACGATCAGCCCGCCATAAAGTACCAGTGGAATGTGGGACAAGGCCTCAGGCGTCAGCGACAGGTTGGCGGCCGCCGCCAGCCAGCCCACGCTATTGTTGAGCATGATCGGCGCCAACAGCACGAGGCCCGCACCGAAAAAGCTGCCGAGAACGCTGCCGAGGCCGCCGACGATGACCATCGCCACGATCTGGATCGACACCTCGAGATGGAACTGCTCAGGGGTGACGGCCCGGTAATAGCAGAAGGCGAGCACCGCCCCCGCGACCCCGCCGATGAAGGATGAGCACCAGAACGCAAGGAGCTTGTACTTGAGCGGGCTGACTCCGATGATCGCCGCAGCGAAATCCTTCTCCCGCACGGCGACCAACGCACGGCCGAAGCTGGTGCGCTGCGTATTGAGCAGGAAGCTCGTGACCAGCACGCAGATGACGAGGGCGAGCCAGTAGCGACCCCAGTCCGTGAGCACCGGCTGGCCCAGCACGCGAATTGTGGGCGCCTGCAGCGTCGCCTGGCTGCCGCCGCTTATGGCGGGCACATGCACGATGGTCCAATCCACCACGGACTGCATGGCAAGCGTGGTGACCGCGAGGTAGAGGCCTTTGACGCGCAGGGCCGCGGCGCCAAAGGCGAGGCCGATGACGGAGCTGGCAAGTCCGCCAATAACAAGTCCGAGTTCGAACGGCACGCCGGCGCGCACGGCGTGAATGACCGTATAGGCGCCAATTGCCATCACGGCGGCGTAGCCCAGATGCAACTGTCCGGCCCAGCCCATCAGCAAATTGAGGCCGAGCGCAGCGGTCGCCCAGATGATCCAGGGCATGAGATAGCTGTTGAGGTGCAAGGGCGAAAGATAGAAGGGTGCCGCAACTGCCAACGCCAGCACGGCGATGAGCAGCCATCGGTCGAACGGCACGGGAAACAGCTTCCGCGCGGAGCTGTAACTGGTGTGACGAATGCCGGCCAGACGATACAGCATTACACGCGCTCAATGTCTTCGCGCCCGAACAGGCCATAGGGCCGTGCAATCACTGTCAGCAGGATCACAAGCGAGGCGACGACGTCGCGCATCCCCGAAATGCCGATACGCTCGAGATAGACAGGGGCGACGTTCTCCAGGATGCCGAGAACGAGGCCGGCCACCAGCACGCCGACGATACTGTCGAGCCCGCCGAGAATCGCGACCGCCAGCGCCTTGATGAGAAGCAGCGACAGGGTCCAGTCGACGCCCTGGACGGAACCCCAGAGGATGCCGCCGGCCGCGGCGGCCACGCCTGCAAACCCCCACGAGATGCCGATGGCCCGCTCAACGGGGATGCCGACCGACCAGGCAGCGGTTTGATCGTCGGACACCGCGCGCAGCATGACACCCTGCCGGGTGCGGAAGAACAGGAGGGCTAATCCGACCAGCGCGATGGCCACCACACCACTGACGAGATAGGCGCGGTCGATCAGGATGGGGCCCAGCAGCACGGGCGCGTTGTCGATGCCGATGTCGAGGCGCTTCTTGACTGGACCGAACAGCAGGGGTGCCAAGCCCCTCAGCAGGATCTCGAGCCCGAGCGTCAGCATGATCACCATGATGACCGGCTGGCCGATCATACGTCGGAGCGCCACCCGTTCGATGCCACGCCCGACGAAGTACATGGCGACAACAGCCAAGGCAATCGCGGTCCACACGGGCGCACCCAGCAGCACAAGCGCAGCCCAGGCCAGATAAGCACCGACCATGGCGATCGCACCCTGTGCGAAATTGGCGATGCCGGAGGACTTGAATACCAGTACGATCCCGAGCGCGATCAGCGTGTACATGAGACCGACGAGGACGCCGTTGATCGACAACTCGGCGATTTCATAGATCGTGTCCATGGGTCGGACTTAACGTCGTGCTGTGTGGATGGCGAGGCGGCGATCGAGGGTGCCGGTGACGCCGGATTCGTATGTGATGCGCGCTTCGTGCTCGACGAAATCCGCCCCGCTGTAGAGCGCGGAGATAACCGATGCGTAGCGCTCATCGATGACATTGCGGCGCAGCTTGCGCGTGCGCGTCACCTCGCCGTCGTCGGGATCGAATTCCTTGGGCAGGTTGACGAAACGGCGGATGGCAAGCCCCTGCGGCAGCTGCTCGTTCACATGCGCCACGACGCCGTCGATCAGCGTGCAGACCTCGGGGCGCTGGGAGAGCTCCGCATAGGATGCATAGGTAACACCGTTCTCCTCCGCCCAGTGCCCCACTGCCGCCATGTCGATGCAGATGAGCGCGGTGAGGTCGTCGCGGCCGGCGCCGATCACGGCGGCATCCTTGACGTACTGGCTGAACTTCAACCGGTTCTCGATGTAGTTCGGAATATAGCGTTCGCCACCCTTGGTGTAGACTACCTCGCCGACACGGCCGAGCACGACGAGATGGCCGGCATCATCCAGGTAGCCAGCATCGCCCGTGTGCAGCCAGCCGTCGGCAAGAGCCCGCTCGGTCGCACCCGGATCGTTCAGGTAGCCATCGAACACGCTGTCCGCGCGGATCAGAATCTCTCCGTCCTGGCCGATTTTCACGTCCACGCCGGGTAGCGGCTTGCCGACGGTATTGAGCTTGACGTCATCGGACATCTGCGCGGCGGTGAGCGCGCAATTCTCGGTCTGCCCGTAGAACTGCTTCAGGTCGAGGCCGAGGGCACGGAAGAACAGGAAGGTGTCTTCGCCAATGGCCTCGCCCGCGGTGAAGGCGCATTTGGCACGTGAAAGACCGAGATGATCACGCAGCGGCGCGAAGACAAATGCATCGCCGATCGCACGCACGATTTTGCGCAGCCCTCCAGGCGGGCGGCCACCGAGCCGGTTGCGCTCGATCTCGATGGCGAGCGGCACGAACCAGTTGTACAGCCGGCGCTTGAAGCGCGTGGACTCGGCGATGCCGACCTGCACGTGCGTAAGCATGGCATCCCAGCTGCGAGGGGATGCAAAATAGACCGTCGGTGCCACCTCGCGCAGATTGTGCAGTACCGTCTCCTGCCGTTCGGGGATGTTGACGATGAAGCGGAGCGCGATGCCGGACGATACTGTGAAGATGAAGTCTCCCACCCAGGCCATGGGCAGATACGCGACCAGTTCATCGCCGACATGGAAATAGCCGGCGGCCTCGGCATTGCGCGCCGCGGAGATCACGCGACGGTGCTGCAGCGCGATGCCCTTGGGCTTTCCGGTCGTGCCGGAGGAGTGCAGCAGCACGGCAGCATCGGTGGGCTTGGCGCGGGCGACAAGATCGGTGCGAAGCTGCGGCTCCGCTTTGAGCTTATCGGCGCCGCGGCGCGCCAGCTCGTCCCAAGCCACCAAGCCAAGCTGTGTGTAGTGCGACAGCCCGCGTGGATCGTCATAGATGATGATTTCCGGCAAACCCGAGCGCGCGCGCAGCTCGAGCAGCTTGTCGACCTGCTCCTGATCCTCGGCGAGCGCAAAGCGGGCACGGCCGCTGCTCGCGAAGAACTCGAGATCGTCCGGTGGCACGTCGGGATAGGCCGGTGCGGGCAAGCCCCGCAGCGCGGCCGCACCCAGCATGCCGAAATAGAGGTGTGGGCGGTTGTCGCCGATGACGAGCAGGCCGTCGCCGGGCACAAATCCCAGGCCGTCGAGAGCAGCCGCAAAGGCCAGCACCTCGGCGAGCATGTCGCTCCATGTGAACTCGCGCCAAATGCCGCGATCGCGCTCGCGCATGGCGACGCTCTTGCCATGAGCAGCCGCATTGGCAGCCAGCAAGGTGAGCAGCGTACCGCCATCGAGGCCAGCGAGAACGCGCGGCACTGCTTACCGATCGACCTCCGCCGCCTCGCCCACCATGGCCGGTGCCTCATGCCGCATGACGCTTCTTGCTCCCGAGGTAGGCCGCGATGACCTTTGGATCAGACAAGGCCTCGGCCGGCGTGCCGTCAGCAATCTGTTCGCCGTTGCTCAACACCGTCATGCGATCGCACAGCGCCGACACCACATCCATATGATGCTCGATGAGCAGCACCGTCAGCGCCCGTTCCTCGCGTGCATCGAGGATGAAGCGCGCCATGTACTCCTTCTCTTCCTGGTTCATGCCCGCCATCGGCTCGTCAAGGATCAGGAGTCGCGGTTCCGCGACCAACGCGCGTGCTAACTCAATGCGCTTCTGCAGTCCGAGTGGGACAGTCTCGATCGGCGCATCGCGCACGTCCTGCAACTGCAGGAAGTCAATCGTATCCTCGACCAGCTCGCGCTGCCGGATCTCGTCACGCGCGCCCCACAGCCAGTAGAACAGCGTCGCCAGCGCCGACGGGCGCATATGGATGTGACGGCCAAGCATGATGTTGTCGAGCACGCTCATGCCGCGAAAGAGTGCCACGTTCTGGAAGGTGCGGGCGATGCCGGCTTCTGCAATGCGGTGCGGCTTGAGGCCATTGAGCTGCCGGCCCTCGAAGAGAATGCGGCCTTCCTGCGGCGGGTAGAAGCCCACTACGGCATTGACAAGCGTGGTTTTGCCCGATCCGTTGGGGCCGACCAAGCCAAAGATCTCACCTCGGTTGATCGAGACCGAGATATTCTTCAGGGCCTGCACGCCCTCGAACCGGCGACTTATACGCTCGCACACCAAAATCGGTTCAGAACTTTCTCTTGCCGGGGTCGTCGTCACGATCGCGCCCCCGCATCATGCGGCGCGAGAGGGGCGCGGCTCAGTTCAACGATACTTGGTTGCTTCCCCGCCCATGTCCGGCGGGTGGCCGAGAAATTACCCGGAGCCACCAGTTCCTCCTCCCGGGACCAGCACTGCCACGTGATGGACGGCTGGCGCGGACGGGCGCTCTTTGGAGAAGCCAAGGCAGCCATAGAGCGCAGAGGTTCCAACGGTTATTCGACCTAAGTCAGAATGCGCGGGACGTGCTTAAATTCCGCGCGCCATCAGTGCGCGGCTCGACTTCAAAGCTCCGCATGTAGCCGACCGGCCGCGGGGGCGTTGGCCGCCTGCGGCCGGTCTCCAAAGTTCAGCGATTGCTTGGTTCCCTATCGTGATCGTCATCGTGATGGTGATCATGATCTGGTTTAACGCACGCAAAGCTCGCGGCACTGGTCGTGCTGCCAGTCCCCTTGTATTTCGCAAATTGGGGGAACGGACACAGCGGTCGCTGGAACGCGATGCCCTGCGTCGGATCGTCATTCACGTATTTCGTGGCGACGATTTTATCGGGCGCATCCCGGTTTTCGACCCATCGATCGAGCGCCGTGAGGATGTCGTCCGCGGCATCGGAGGGGTTCGGCCCGTTGGCCCCTTGACCGAACGCATTTGCACCGGGCCCACCACCACAGTGAGCCATTCCCGGGACCATGAAGAGACGATAGAACTCGCGGGTGTCTTCCGGGCCACCCATTACGTGGGTCACGGCGTTATAGTAATTGATGTCGTTCTCAGGCGAGATTGCGGTGTCACCCCAGCCTACATATTGAATCAACTTGCCGCCATGCAGTTTGAAGGGACGTAGATTGGGATCGATGGAATTCAAGATCGCACCCGTCCGAACATCCGCCTGGTGGGCGTTTTCAGCAATGCTAAAAGAGTCCGGGGTCCATCCAGAGTTCGGAAACACGATGTACTTGAAGTAGTTGTCCCCGAACAATCCCTGCAATCCATTGGCCGGATTGCCGCTATCCGTCAGCCATGCCGGCCAGTTAGCGGGGTTATTCGCTTCGTCGCCGCCCACACGATAGCCCGGGAAGATCCCGGGAGGGCCTGAAAAGATCTTCTTGACAGCCTCGACCTTGTCCTGTGTCAGCGACAGCTTTTCCGGATTGAAGCGACAGGCCGGCGGATTGTTCAGGAATTGATCCGTGCTCAGCCCGCCGTCGTGTCCGGCGCACTGTGCCAATATGGCATTGCTTACGACGTTAAGGTCGGCTTGCGAAAGATCACCGGTGGAGGTTGCGGCAAGCGCTTTCTGGTCCCAGACGAACCCGGTAAACAAATGGGTCCAATAATTCGCTGGAGACCCGGCCACGATCCCATCGAAGTCCCGCGGGTATCGCTGCGCCTCCATTAAGGCTTCGCGGCCGCCGTCCGAACAGCCCATGAAATAGGAGCGACGAGGACCACTCAATTTGAATGCCATGATAATATCTTTGGCAACGTCGGTGGTCTCCTTGAGCGCTCGATATCCGAAATCGACCACCTTCTCAGGATGGCCCACAGCCCATGACGCGTCGACGCCACTGGCCTGATGGCCATCGTCGGTCGCTGCTGTGGCATACCCTCTGCGAAGCGGCTCAGCCATTCCCCTGTACGAAATCGAGCCGCAGAAGCCGCCGCAGCCGGCCTGAAGATATTTTCCATTCCAGCCGGTCTCCGGCACCCACACTTCAAAATTGATGTGCGAGTCGCTGGTCGGTGTCGCGAACCCTGCCACCCGGCAGAATTGCGGCAACCCCGTAATTGACTGGGGTGGAACGGTCGGCGTGACAAAATGTTCCAGCCGGAACGGTCTGCGCTGTCGTTATGGTCGTATTCGGCCGATGGAAGCTGCCGGCCAGTTGCGAGCAGGTTAAGGCGGCCGCCGGCGATGCCGCAAACCCTATTGCCGCGGCCGCGACCGCGGACTGCACATAACTTGAGGCTCGTCGCCTGTCTCGTTCGTTAGTTATCATTATACTCCTCCCTGTTTCTGTCGCAGAAATTGCAAGCTGTTCTTGATACGGCCCGGCAGTTGCATCTCATGGATATTTCCTCCGCCAGGACATCCGCGCCTTGCCGCATTGTTTTTCTTTCGTTCTTTCGGGCACTTGCATGCCCGTTTCGCGATAACCGTTTGCGGTTCCCTGGTACCTTGCGAGTCGCGAAAGTTGCGGCGGTCTCTACCGCCCCGCAAGACCGGGCTACCGCTCCGCAAGGCCGAGGCTTATGATAAACGACTAATCCGTTAGAGACTGTCGCCGTTCGAACAATTGAATGCACGATGCGGTCGCTCGACGAATTACTGGCTGCGAGCAAATGGGCGGGCGCGCTCCCACCCGGTCAATTGCAGCGTGCGCGCGCCGCGATCGTCGTCCGCGATCTTCAGCCCGGCAATTATGCGTGCCACAAGGGCGATCCGGCCAACGTCTGGGTCGGCGTGATTGACGGACTGGTCAAGGCCGCAAGCCTATCCGCCACCGGAAAGTCCGTGACCTTTGCGACCTTCCCCGCCAATTCCTGGTTCGGCGAAGGCTCGATACTCAAACGGGAGGCGCGCAAATACGATGTCGTTGCGTTGCGTGAGTCGCGCGTCGCGTTGATGCCGGAGGTCACTTTCTTCTGGCTGTTGGACACAAGCATCCCTTTCAACCGCTTCATCCTGACCCAGCTCAACGAACGCCTCGGGCAATTCATGGGTGCGTTCGAGCATGACCGCTTGCACGAGCCGGAAGCGCGCGTCGCCCACGCCATCGCGGACATGCTGCATCCGCAACTCTATCCGAGCCGCGAAGGCCGCATCGAAATCTCCAACGAAGAGCTTGGTCGTCTCGTTGGTGCATCGCGGCAAAGGATCAGTGAGGCTTTGCAGGTGCTGGAGAAATCCGGGCTGATCAAGATGCAATACCGGATGATCACGGTGCTCGACATCGACGGCCTGCGAGACTTCGGCAGCTAGCACGCGGAACAGCATTGTCATCACCGGTAATACCCTCCGGCCACCGTAGCAAGTTCTGTACTCTCCGGTTTACCCTGAATCTGCTGCAAAACTCCCGTTGAGACGACTCACGAACAATGAGTCCGTGGGAATGAGAGCAAGCGCCGGCGGAGCGGGCTCATGATGGGTCGGCGGGAAGGCGGACGAGAGCAGTTTTTCTATGGGTTTGTCTCGACAATGTCGTACTGGGCGCGTGAGCTGATCGAGCTGGCCATGACGTGCGCCTGATGCCGCCGGCTACCGCATCATGGCGGCCATGGATCACTTCAACCGCGACCCGTCGTTCGCACTTGGTCCTACAAGCTCGACCAAGCTGCCAGATATGATTCGAATCTCAAAATCGCTGAACTATAGCGGATTTCGATCGTTTCGAATCACACATCCCGCTGTCGTCGCCGGGCTTGTCCCGGTGACCTCGAACGTTAGAGCCCGGAGTAAGCAGAGTCGAGGTGGCCGGGACAAACCCCAGGGACAAACCCGGCCACGACCCGGGACAGACAGCAGGTGGTTCAATATGACCGGAACCGCTGTGGGAGGTCCTTGTGGACAGTTCGCACACCCACCGCTTCGTCGACGTGAACAGGGTCCGGCTGCACATCGCCGAGCAGGGGCAGGGGCCGCTGGTCCTGCAGCTGCACGGCTGGCCGGAGAGCTGGTACTCCTGGCGTCACCAGTTCGGCCCGCTGGTGGAGGCCGGGTACCGGGTCGTTGCCCCTGACCAGCGCGGCTACGCCCGTAGCGAGCAGCCGCCGGACGTCACGTCGTACACCCTGCTCCACCTCGTCGGCGACGTGATCGCCCTGATCGAGGAACTGGGGGAGGAGCAGGCGGTCGTCATGGGTCACGACTGGGGTGCATCCGTTGCTTGGACCGCGGCGATGCTACGCCCGGACGTAGTCCGCGCCGTGGCCGGGCTCAGTGTTCCGCCGATTCTGCCCGGCGGGATGGTCCCGCCCTCAATCACCCGCACCCAGTACGGCGAGGGCTTCTACCAGGTTTACTTCCAGCGGCCGGGAGTCGCCGACGCGGAGCTCGCCCGCGACATCCCGACCTCCTTCCGCCGCATCCTGGTCGGCGCCTCAGGCGACAACCCGCTCGGCAGGGAGCCCCGCCCGTTGGTCATACCCGAAGGTCTGGGCCTCCTGGACACCATGCCGGAGTCGCCCGCTCTCCCGGCCTGGCTGACGGAGGAGGACATTCAGGTGTACGCCGAGGACTTCGCCCTGCACGGCGAGCATGCCTTCACTGGAGCCTTCAACTGGTACCGGAACATCGAACGCAACAACGAACTGCTTGCGCCTTTCCGGGGGCGCGGGATCGACGTCCCTGCGCTGTACGTGGTGGGCGACCGTGACATGGTCACCTCATTGCGTGGCCCGGACGGCGGCCCCTCGCTAAGCGATGTTTTCCGCGGCCAGGCAGGGTCGGGCAACCCGCTGCGCGCTGTCGCGCCTCAACTTCACGGCCCCGTGGTGCTGCCAGGATGCGGGCATTGGACGCAGCAGGAGCGTCCGGCCGAGGTCAACGCCGCACTCCTCGACTTCCTCACCCGCATCGACCGCACCGCGCCCCGATGATCGTGTACTGATTGCGTGCGTACTCAACCTCTGGAGTCAAAAGCCATGTCTTCTCACACCACCTCCACCATCTTCGTCATCGGCGGCACAGGGGCTCAAGGGATGCCCATCGTCCGCGCTCTTGTCGCCGACAAGAAGTACTCCGTTCGAGTCCTCACCCGCGATTCCACCTCCCCACGAGCCCAGGCCCTCCTCGCGCTCGGCAAGGTCTCCATCCTCGAAGGGTCATTCGCCGACGAAGACGTGCTGCGGGAAGGATTTCGCGGCTGTGACGGGGCATTCATCAACATCGACGGGTTCAACACCGGTGAGAAAACCGAGACCTACTGGGCCATCCGCAGTTACGAGATAGCGATTGAAGAAGGAATCAAGTTCTTCGTCTACGGAAACCTCGACTACGCCCTCAAGAAGTCCGGCTACGACTCCAGGTTCCGCACCGGCCATTATGACGGCAAAGGCCGTATGGGCGAATGGGTACTGTTTCAAAACGAAAAGAACAGCGACAGGATGGGAGCAGCGCTCTTCACTTCGGGTCCCTACATTGAGATGGTGATCTCACCGCTCACGCCCATGACACCCACCCTCGAGGACGGTGTCGTCACGTGGCGAGTCCCTCTCGGCAAGGGAGCCGTTCCCCACGTGGCGCTCGAAGATTGCGCATTCTATGTTCGCTGGCTCTTCGACCATCCAGAACGGGCGAATGGCATGAACCTCGAAGTCGCTATCGAACACATGACCTATACCGATATGGCTGCGGCATTCGAGAAGGTCACCGGGCATCCGGCACAATACATCGACACTGATCTGAACACATATTGGAACGGTCCATTGAAGGGGGTTGCTGATCTCCCTGCCGGATACAACGCCGATCCCAAGGACAAGAGCACCATGAGCTTCCGAGACAATTTCACCGGCTTCTGGAATATGTGGAAATATGGAATCATCACCAGGGATTACGCTCTGCTCGACGAAATCCACCCCAACAGGATCAGGACTGCTGAGCAGTGGTTCAGTCGAGAAGACCAGGTGGGGAAAGCCCTCGGTAAGGGAAGTCTCTGGGAGAGGGTCCAACCGGAGAACTGGCGCAGCGACTCTCCGATCCTCAAGGGCAGTGCGGATTTGAGGAGGGGCAAGTTGTAAACGGGTGAGCGCAATACGAACCGGATCTCGAGTCTGCGGACACCTTGGCACCGCTCAAGTTCGAAGACCCCAGAACCCACCCCAACCAGACAGAGGACACATAGATGCCAGAGCGCAATCCCATCCTGATCACCGGCGCCGCCGGCGAAATCGGTGCTGTGAGCAGAACGATGGTCGACATGCTGCTCGAACAGGGCCACCCAGTGCGCGCTTTCGTGCGACGGGACGACGAACGCGCCCACTCGCTCCGCCAGGCAGGGGCCGAGGTCTTCGTCGGTGACCTACTCAACATCGCCGACGTGGCCGCCGCACTGAAGGGCTGCCGGCGCATCTACTTCAGTATGAGCCTGTCGCCGTACTACACCGACGCCGTCGCCCTGATGGCTGCGGCGGCGCGCGCCCAGGGCGACATCGAGGTCTTCGTCAATATCTCCGAGTACGAGCAGTCGTACATGACGTTCGAGAAGATGACCGCACCACGCGAGGAACGGCGTTTGTGGCTCGGCGGACTCGTCACGGACTGGTCACCGCAGCATCGGGCCCACTGGATCTCCGAGCAGGTGCTGCACTGGTCCGGCATCCCGAGCGTCAACGTGCGGGCGACCATCTTCGTCGAGAACCCCATCCTGACCTGGCTGGCGCTGGGTCCGCTGAGCAAGGGTGAACTGCGCCTGCCTTTCGGCCTCCAGCGGCTTTCGCCCATCGCCGGTTACGACGTGGCGGAGGTGTGCGTGAGAATCCTCGTCGACCCGGCGCCGCACATCTCGAAGTCCTACGAACTCACCGGTCCGGAACTGAAGGACATGCACGGGTTCGCGGAGGACTACGGGGCCGCGCTGGGGCGCCAGGTCTCCTACATCCCTGAGGAAGTGGACGCCTGGAACGATAACTACGTGGACAGCGCCCTGGCCGAGAATCCGCGCGTGGCGGAGCACCTGAAGACCCTGACCCGGCTGGTCGCCGGCGGGCGGTACGACGTCGTCACCGACCAACTGGAAACCCTGCTCGGGCGCCGGCCTAAGACCGTGCGGTGGGCGCTGGAGAACAATCCACGCATCTGGAGGAAGGTGGCAGCTGCCTGAGCCGTTGAGCGGCCCAGAGGAACATCCGGACACCCCAGTCCTGAACCGTGATATGCGGTTTCAGTGCGGCCGGCCAGTCAGTGTCCGCCTAATCAAGATCGAGAACGCTGTCGATCTGGCTGACCAAATGATCCGCGGGCGCTACCTTGCCGAGATCGAACGCCGTTCGACCGCCAGACTTCATCTCGATCTACGGCTTCCCCATGATGTGCAGGTGGGCCGAGCGGGTTCCCGCCCACATAATATATGCCCCCGTGTCGCTGTAGGTGACTGGCAACCCCGTGGTTTTGGGGTCGAACGGCATCATGATCATCCAATGTGGACCGATCGCGAGGGGTGTGCTGGTCTTGTCGTCGGGATCGGATATGCTGCGCTGTGTCGCGCCCGCAAGCATGTAAGTGATGCGGGGCTTCGAGTTCGTCGTGTAACATGAGGCGGGTTGGGCAACGAATTGGGGCTTGCCAGGCTGGCAGATGAAGTCGTTGTTGCCTTCGCGTAGAACAATCCTGTTGCCTTGCCCATCGAAACCCATGATGCGGGCCTGGTCGGTAATTTCCTTGGGTCCGGCGGCGATTGCACGCGCCATTTGAATTTCTGACGATTCGACCACCCCCGGGCCACCCTCATCCAGGCCGTGCACGGCCACATGTTCCATTGGCGTGCACGGCCGGCTGCCCCATGATGTGCAGGTGGGCGTATGGCGTGCCGGCTAACATGATGTACGCGCCAGTGTCTTTGGGCATGGCTGACAGTCCTGTCGTCTTCGGATCGAACGGCCACATGATCATCCAATGTGGACCAATCGTAACGGGCCGGCTGGTCTTGTCGGACGGATCGGACACGCTGCGCTGCGTCGCGCCAGCAAGCATGTAGATGATGCCGGGCTCGGTGTTCGTCGGCTTGGCCTTGTGCGCAGCCAAATCCGCACTCCACTGTCGCGCCGCCTCGTTCGAACACGACGCGGGACGGCCAAGGACAGGGTTGCCAGGTTGGCACGTGAAGCCGTTGCTGCCTTCGCGCAGAACCATTCTCTTGCCTTGCGCATCGGCACCGACGATCCGGGCGGAATCGGTAACATGCCTTGGACCCGCAGCTATCGCTCGCTCCATCTGGACTTCTGCCGGCTCGCCCACAGCATCGCTGCGCTCACCTATGTCCAAGTGACTGTAGTCATCGGTCTGTTGCGTCTGCGCTCCGCCCGAACCTCGCTGGCACAACAGCAGACCGGCAAAAAGGATGATCACCAAGCTGTTCCATCGGACGAATTTCATAAGTCTCCCTCGCTAAGTTCTGGCAACTACATCATTGAGCCGCCTCGTTTAGACGACGAACCTCATTATCGCGGATAGATCGCGGTCGAGCGCACGGCTGGGACGGCATTGATTTTGGACGGCTCCTTAAGTGCGATTTCCATCGGCACCGGTGTGATCGTAGCACTCTTCGCAACATGTTGACACGGGATGTGCGTTCCCCACGGTGGGATGGGATTAGCGGAATCGCCGGCACGGCGGGCCACCCAAGAATCACGTCGTTTCCCGCCGAACACCAATTGACTGCCGCCGAGTACTGCTCATTGGCGATCCCGGTCGACTGAAGACTCGTGTCAGCCGTTGGTTGAGTCTGCGGACTTGTGAGCTGCAGCAGTCGGCGGCTTTCTGAGGTACGTTCGATCAGAGCGCTTCGAAGGCCAGAGCGATACCCTGCCCGCCGCCGATGCAGAGGGTGACGATGCCCTTGGCGATGCCGTCACGCTTCATGGCGTGAAGGAGCCTGGTGGTCAGGATTGCTCCGGTAGCGCCGATCGGGTGGCCATGCGCGATGGCGCCACCTTCGACATTGACGATATCCTCCGACAGGCCGAGTTCGCGGACAACAGCGATCGGCACGGCGGAGAAAGCTTCATTGATCTCGATGCGTTCGATGTCGGCAAGCGTCCAGCCGGCACGGTCCAGCGCCTTGCGCACCGCCGGCACGGGTCCAAGTCCGAATAGACCGGGTTCGACCGCGGCGACACCATAGCCGGCAAGTCGAGCCACCGGCTCTATCCCCTTGGCCTCGGCGAAGCCGCGCTCGGCGACGATCATCGCGGACGCCGCACTGTTCAGCCCCGGCGCGTTGCCAGCGGTGATGGTGCCATCCGGACGGAAGGCCGGCTTCAGCCGGGCGAGCGTCTCGACGGTCGTCTCAGGACGCGGCGCCTCATCAACGACGAAGCTCTCCGTTCGCTTGCGGCCTTTTACCTCCACAGGGACGATCTCGTCGATGAAGTGGCCCGCCTTCTGCGCGGCGGAGAAGCGCTGCTGCGAACGCGCAGCGAAGGCGTCCTGCTCGGCACGGCTGATCTGGAGCTTCGTGACGAGGTCTTGCGTGTGCCAGCCCGAATGCTCGCCGGAAAAGGCATCGTTGAGCCCATCGGTCAGCATACTGTCGAGGATCTGGGCCGGTCCCATCCGGTAGCCCCAGCGCCCGCCATCCATCAGATACGGTGCACGGTCCATGTTCTCCATGCCGCCAGCAATGGCGGCATCGCTGTCGCCTGCGGCGATTTCCAGCGCGGCGGTCAGGATCGCCTGTGCGCCCGAGCCGCAGACACGGTTGACGGTCATGGCCGGCGCGGAGACCGGAAGTCCGCCGCCGATGGCAGCCTGCCGCGCCGGATTCATTCGATTGCCGGCCTGGATGACGTTGCCCATCACCACCGTGCCGATCTCATCGGCAGCGAGCGCGGCGCGACGCAAGGTCTCGCGGACGACCAACGCACCGAGTTCAGTAGCGGGCACGCTCTTGAGCGTGCCGTTATAGGCGCCGATCGCGGTACGCACCGGGTGGCTGAGGATGATGTCGCGTTTGCTCATGGTCTTCTCCGTCGCTCGGATGGTAGTGGCCAGCTGGGTGCAGAACTCAGGCAACAGCGCTCAGGGCCGCTTCATCGGAAGCCCATGACACAGGCTTCCCCCGGCGGGTTTTGCTTTGCCCGGCGCTCCTTGTTGTGGTGGTGAACGGCGGTCAGGAGCCGGTCGAGTTTCTCGAAGGCTGGCGCGTTCGTGCGCGCGATCGCAAAGGCGATCTCAGCGACCTCGTTCACGACCCGCCTGCAGATGGATTCATTGATCGCATCCCTGGAGGGGAAGAAACGGTAGACGTTCGCCCGGCTCATGCCGAGTTCGGATGTCAGCCACCGACGTCTTATGGTAGCCGATGCGGCGAAAGTGCTCCTCCGCCACCTCCAGGATGCGTGCGCGCGCCTCGTCGGGATCAGTTCGCGTGCGGACCGAACGATTCATGCATGTCTCCGGAGCTGATGAATCGGCGTACTCGCTCTGCACGATCATCTGTAGGCGGCAAGATCGTGCAGCTGGCGCTCCGTATGTTCAGGTAAAGCGAGCGGGCGAGAACTGGAACCGTCTCCCCCGAACAACAGAGCCATGTTCGGCAGCCGTTGCTGTTGCACTTCCAGTTCCTCCGTCCAGTCGGATGGCTCATGGATGTCATCAGCAGTCGGCTTGATCCGGAACCACGCGGCATAGAGCGCAGGAAGGAACAGCAGGATCAGCACCGTGCCGGCCGGCGGCAAGTGCGGTCAGGATCACGGGCCTCGTGCGTTGCACCGTGGCTTCGATGACGGCGTGATAGGCGTCAAGGCCGGCAGCACGGTTCTCCTTGATTTGTTCGGTCAGGATCAGAGTATTGCGCATCAGGATGCCGGCCAGTCCGATCAGGCCCAGAATGGCGTTGAATCCGAAGGGCTGGTTGAAGGTCAGCAGCACAGGCACGACGCCGACGACGCCGAGCGGTGCCGTCAGCATGACCATGGCCATCGTCGAGAAGGATCGCACCTGCAGCATGATGACGATCAGCATGGCGGCGATCATGGCCGGGAAGATTTTACCCAGCGCGGTGTTGGCCTTGGCCGCCTCCTCGATCGACCCACCCATTTCGATGCGGTAGCCGGCCGGAAGGGATGCGATCAGCGGCTGAAGGGCCGTCATGATCTCTTTGGAAACCTCTGGAGGCTGAGTCGCCTCATTGATGTCCGAGCGGATCGTGACGACGGGCGTGCGATCGCGGCGCTTCAGGATCGGTTCTTCCAGACGGATTTCCGAATGGCCGATCTGGTCGAGCGGCATCGGGCGGCCGTCGCGGCTCATCAGTGAGAAATCCGCCAGACGCGTCGGGTCCAGCCGCTCGCCGCCTGCGCTGCGTGCCACGATGGGGACATTGCGGATGTCCTCGCGGACCTGCGTGACGGCGATGCCCGTGAGGAGGAACTGCAGCTGCCGGCCCACCTCCGCTGGCGAGAGGCCGATGAGGTTCAGTCGATCCTGATCCGGGATGAAGCGGAGCACGGGTGTGCGATTACCCCAATCGCGGTTCGCTTGCCGCACATCGGGAACGCCACGCATGATATCGAGGGCATTTTCAGAGATAGCGTACAATTGCGCGGGATCAGGCCCCATGACCCGAAACTCGACCGGAAACGGCGTGTAGGGTCCGAACACAAGCTGCGTGACGCGCACATAGGCCTCAGGTGCGAGCCCCTGTGACACCGCCTCCCGGAGCCGGTGCTTCAAAGCCTCGCGCGCCTCCGCGTCCGGCGTAAGCACGACGATCTTGGCGAAGGCAGGATCAGGCAGTTCCGGCGCCATCGCAAAGAAGAAGCGGGGAGCGCCCTGACCGACATAGCTCGTGACGATCTTGGCCTCGGGCTGGTTGTCCAGCCAGTGTTCGAGCTTCTCGACTGTGGCGGTCGTTGTCTCAATGCTGGTCCCTTCCGGCAGACGAACCTCCACCAACACTTCGGGGCGGTCGGATGTCGGGAAGAACTGCTGTTTGACGGCGCCCATCCCGAGGCCGGAAAGCGCGAAGGCGATGGCGACGATGCCGGAGGTTAAGAATTTGTGGCGCACGGCGAAAGTAATGAGCCGCCGCAGACGCCGATAGTTCGGTGTGTCGTAGATCGCGTGGTGACCGCCTACGATCGGTTTGATCGCGGGCAGCATCTTGACGCCCAGATAGGGCGTGAAGACCACGGCAACGATCCAGGAGACGATGAGGGCAAACCCCACGACCCAGAAGATGTTGCCTGCGTATTCGCCGGCCGTCGAACGCGCGAAGCCCACCGGCAGAAACCCGGCGATCGTCACGAGCGTTCCGGACAACATCGGCGCCGCAGTGTGGCTCCACGCGTAGGCCGCTGCCTTGATGCGGTCCATGCCCTCTTCCATTTTCACCACCATCACCTCGATGGCGATGATCGCGTCGTCGACGAGAAGACCGAGCGCCAGGATGAGGGCGCCGAGCGTGATGCGGTCGAAGAACCGGCCGGTCTCCAGCATGATGAGGAACACGACGGCAAGCGTCAGAGGGACGGCAGCCGCCACAACGATGCCGACCCGCCAGCCGAGGCTGAGCAGGCTCACCAGCAGCACCACGCCGAGCGCCATCGCGAACTTCATCATGAATTCGTCAACCGCCGAGGTGATGTTGACGGCCTGGTCGCTGACCTTGGCTAGCGTCATCCCGAGTGGCAGCGTCTGTGCGATGGCTGCGGCCCTGTCCTTCAAGGCAGTCCCGAGCGCCAGACCATCCCAGCCCTCCTGCATAACCGCCGCGAGCATGATGGTGGGCTCACCCTGATGTCGGATGAGGTAGGTGGGAGGATCCTCGTAGCCGCGGCGGACCTCGGCGATGTCGGAGAGCTTCAGCGTCCGCCCCGCAGCCACAATCGGCGTGTCGGCGATCGCCTGGACACTGTCATAAGCGCCGTCGACCCGGATGAAGACCTGCGGCCCCTGGGTGTCGATCGAGCCTGCCGGTGTGACGGTGTTCTGCCGCTGCAAGGCGGCAACAATGTCCTGTGCCGAGACGCCAAGGGTCGCCAGTTTAGCGTAGGAAAACTCGACGAATATCTGTTCGGGACGTTCACCGAGGATGTTGATCTTCTTGACGCCGGGCACGTGCAGGAGGTCCTGGCGGATCACCTCGGCCTGCCTAGCCAGTTCACGCATCGGCATGCCCTTCGCCTTGAGGGCATAAAGGGCGAAGCTCACGTCCGAATATTCGTCGTTGATGAAGGGGCCGAGAACGCCGGACGGCAAGTTGCGGGCTTCATCCCCAAGCTTCTTGCGGGCCTGGTAGAACTCCTCCTGCACGCTAGATGGCGGTGTGCTGTCCTTCAGCGTAACCGTCATATACGCATAACCTGGCCGTGTGGTCGTCTCCACCCGATCGTACCAAGTCAGTTCCTGAATCCGCTTCTCCAACGGTTCCGCGACGAGGTCCTGCATCTCGCGCGCCGTCGCGCCCGGCCATGCGGTCGTGACCGTCAGGGTTTTGATCGTGAAGGAGGGGTCCTCCGCCCGTCCGAGCCTGAGGAAGGCATAGGCGCCTGCGGCCGCCAGCAGGAGGATGAAGAATAGGGTGACAGCGCGTTCGCGGACGGCGATCGCGGAGAGATTGAGGCTCATCAGTTGCTCCTGCTTTCCGAGGCAGTCCTGACGCGAGCGCCCTCCTGCAGGAGATGAGCGCCGAGGGAAACAATCGGATCACCAGGGCTCAATCCAGAGATCACGGCGGTTTCGCCGGTCACGCGAACAAGTTTGACGGGCCGAAAGCGTACGGTCGAAGTGGCGCTATCCAGGACCCAAACGCCGGTCTTGCGGCCGTCATCGAGCACGGCGCCCAGCGGCACTTGGATTTCCGGCTCGTTCGCCTGGCTTGCGAGCCGAATGGTTACCGTCGCCCCAAGAGGTGCTGCCGCGGCTTCACCGTCGAGCACATAGCGGGCCTCATAGGTACGGCTCTGAGCATCGGCGGAGTCCGATAACTGCCGGAGATGTGCCGTATAGCGACGCCCATCGCTTCCATACACGCTGGCCTCGGCCGCCGAGCCGATCGCCGGCCGGATCGTTTCGGAAAGTGCGACCACCGCTTCACGCGGGCCGGCCTGGGCAAGCCGAACCACCGTCTGGCCCGCGGAGACGACCTGCCCCGGCTCGCCAAGCGTCTCGACTACCGTTCCGTCCGCGTCCGCCACCAGGACGGAATAGGTCGCCTCGTTCTCGGCGACCCGTGCCTCGGCTTCGGCGGCGGCGAGTTGGGCCTCGGCTGTATCCGACGCGGCTTTCGCCTGCTCATAGCGCTGTCGGGAGACCCATCCGTTGCCGACCAAGTTGGCGTATCGCCGCTCATCCGCGTCCAATTGCACGACAGATGCGCGCGCCGCCACGACGGCATTGCGCTTAGCCGTGAGCGCAAGGCGAAGGTCCGTCTCGTCGATCCGCATCAGCGGCTGACCGGCTTTGACCTGCTCACCACCGTTCACAAGCCGTTCCACGATCTTGCCGGGGACGCGAAAGCCGAGATTGCTCTGGACCTTCGCCCCTACGATGCCCGTGAAGCCGCGTTCGGATCTGGTCACTCGCGCTGCCGTCACGAATCTGACGATCGGCGGTTCCTGCCTCGGGTCGCTCGCGGCGGAGGCTGCCTGTGTGCGGATGGAAAGCGTGGCGAATGCGGCCGCCCCAAGCACCGCGATTAGGAGGCCTCCCAGCACAACGGCGGGTCGCTTTTTCATGGCCATCCCCTCCTCTGGGATAGATTGCGTTCGAACTCTATATAGGCAAGATAGATTTCGATCGCAAGCTAAAAACGGAGATTGACGATGCGTGTGAGTCGCGTTCAGGCCGCGGAAAACCGCCAAACCGTGATCGATATGGCAAGCCGCCTTTTTCGGTCACGCGGATTTGATGGCATCGGCCTTAAGGATCTGATGAACGGTGCCGGGCTGACCCAAGGCGCCTTTTACAAGCAGCTCGCGTCAAAGGAGGACCTGGCTGCACCGGCGTCCAGGCGGGCGTTGGAGAGCGCCTCTCGCCGAGGGTCAGCCCGGCGAATCCCAAGGATCCTCTTGCCGCGGTGATCGCGTTCTACCTCAGCGCGGAGCATCGCGAAGAAAAGATGGACGGCTGCCCGATCGTGGCGCTCGGCTCAGATGCCGCCAGACAAGGCAGCGACGTTAAAGCGTCTTTCGAAAGCCGGGATCAAAGCGCATCTCGAACTCCTCGGCCGCTTGATTCACGAGACCGACGGCGAGCAGCCCAAAGGCAAGGCCATGGCCATTCTCTCAATGATGGTCGGTGCGCTGACGCTATTGCGCGTCGTCAACACCTCGATCTCGCCCGGGCCTTTCTGGTGCGGCAGCCCAACAGGCTCGCGAAGTCGTCGCCGCTTGAGATGAACGGTTGATATCCCCGTCTCCGGCCTCTGTGTCGGCGGAGGTGAAGCAAAGGGCGATCGCGAGCAAGTGGCCGCCCGGGATTAAGCCACGGCGTGGGCAGCGCTGGTGCGTACCCAGGGTCTTAAGCCTATGCGGCGACCAAGGCACCGGCGGCGTAATACCGTCCTCGCGCTCGCGCAAATCGATCGCCACATCCAGAATAGGTCGCGATGGCTTGCCAGCCTTTGCTCCGAAGGCTGGAAGGCCTCCTCGCAAAGGTTTGCACGTCGTCACATCGGATCGGGGATATGAACCGCGCCTACCTAAAAGCGTGGGCCTCTGACTGCGCTTCTGCTAGCTTACAATTTGTTCGGCGACAGCCTCTTCGAGGCCAGCTGCCGCTTGGGCGGCGAGTGCGCGGGCAACTTCTTGCGTGTCTTGAGCGCATATACCCTGCCCCACCGCAAGGTGATCACATGGAGGCCATGGTTGAAGTGCGAAGCGTCGCCGTTGAGCAGCGTTGCGGCGCCGTCCCACTGCGCAAACACGGTAGAATGCCACGGCCAGCCCATCACCCAGATGTTGTTGACCTTGAGATGGACATTGGGCAGGACGCGCCCGAGGCGTTCAAACCAGCGGCGCAGGGCTTCATTGTCGTGGCGCTCACCACTGAGCGCGTGGGCACCACCAAAGCGGTGATGAACATTCCGCGCGACTGGTCAAAGACCGGACCTTCGAAGATCTTGATGGCATCCAGCATGGCAATCGATGTGAATTACCGAAGTTCCCACAATGGTCGAAGCCTGCTTGCCGGGGCGTGAGGCCGCGAATGAACTTGCGGCAGGAAACGGAATAGGGCGATGCGCGGATCCGGTTTCTTGGCTATCTGGAGCGATCTTTCGCCAGAAGATGAAACCGACTGGGCACATTGGATGACACGTGAGCACTCCATTGAGCGGCTCAGAATCGAAGGATTCGTGGCGTGCCGTATCTTTCGCGCGCTAGGAACGGCTGTGAACCGCTACTTTATCCTTTATGATTTGGAGAAACCCGAGACCGTCGGCGGTGCCGAGTATTTGGCCCGGCTGGATGAACCGACACCCTGGTCACAACGCATAATGCCGTGCTTGCGAAACTTCGCGCGTGGCGGCGGACAAGTGGTCTCTACAGCCGGCATCGGGCAAGGGGGTGTGATCGCGACCATACGACTGGATGCTGAGCCGGAATGGGAAGCGGATGCTTTGTGCCGCGAACTGGCAAGCATGGACCGCGTCGCTGCAGCGCGGGTCATGCTGACTGACCTCGCGCAGACCTCGATCCAGACGCGCGAGAAGAGTATGCGGAGTAAAGACTCCACTTTCGCGGGCCTTTTGGTAATTGAGGGGCTCGACGAAACGTCCGTCCGTAATGCGCTTTGGCGCCTGCCCTCCTTGGCCCGCCAGCTCAGCCGCCGCCTTACCGAAGACCTGCCACTCTACGCCATCTGTTTCAATCTAGATCGGCGGCTGCTGCCAAGCTAGAGTGGGCTGGCTACCGGCGTCAGAAGCTGCGGTCACTGGGTACGAAGAGCCAATCAATAAGCAATCTTCGCGACTGCTCTAAGCTCATCCGGCGTTGTCGCGGGAAACCCGAAGAATTCAAGGTAGGCGGGAATTTGCTCAAAAAGCATGTCGGCGCCCGATTGCGTCTCGCAGCCGCGCGCCGCGGCGGCCGCAAGCAACGGCGTGACCTCTTGCTTCATGACCACTTCGCCAACGAAGGCGGATTTCGAAATACGAGTGATATCGATCGGCAGCGGGTCCCCCTCTCTCATCCCAACCGGGGTCGCGTTGACAATGATGTCGTAGCCTTCCGGGTCGTCAGAGAATTGTTTGATCTCCAGCGTCGGATAGTGACTCTGCAGCCTCTCAACAAGCGAAGTCGTGGCGTTGGCGTTGAGGTCAAAGAGTCCGAGTGCGGCGACACCGGCCTTCGCCAGCGAGGCTGCAATCGCAGAACCTGCTCCGCCGTTTCCCACGACCAGCGCTCGCGCACCGGCCGGATTGCGGCCCTTGCGCATCATGCCGCGAACAAAACCTTCACCGTCGAACATGTCCCCAAGCAGCGTACCATCTTCACGGAGCAGGATGGCATTACAGGCTCCCGCGATCCTCGCGGTCGTGGAAACTTCGTCCACCAAGGAAAGGGTAGTCATCTTATGCGGCATGGTTACAAGTGCGCCGCGTATGTTCGTAAGTTTGAATAGATTGAACAAGAACTCCGCATATGCTTGAGGCCTTACCCCCATGGGTACAACAATCGCGTTCACTCCGATTTTCTCAAAGTACGGGTTGTAGATCATCGGCGCTTTGAAAGCGGACGTCGGATAGCCGAGGTGCACAATCAGAGTGGTGTTGCCGTCGATCATAAGAAACTTCCAAGCTGAGCACGATGGGCGCCACCCGCCGACGGCCGCATGCGATATCGAGCTTCAGTGAGCCAAAATCTCCCCAAGAAACTTCTTCGTCCTCTCGTGCTTGGGATTGTTGAAGAACTCCTCCGGTGGCCCTTCCTCGACAATCATTCCACTCGACATGAAGATTACGCGATCCGCAACTTTGCGAGCGAAACCCATTTCATGCGTGACACAAATCATCGTCATGCCCTCTTGCGCAAGCAGCACCATCGTGTCCAGCACCTCTTTGACCATCTCCGGATCAAGCGCCGAGGTGGGTTCGTCGAAAAGCATGACCTTCGGCTCCATGCAAAGGGCGCGCGCGATGGCAACCCGCTGCTGTTGGCCGCCGGAGAGCTGCGCCGGATACTTGTCGGCTTGATCCAGGACCTTGACCCGATCAAGCAGGCGCCGTGCTTTTTCTTCAGCCTCCTGCTTGCTTGCACCTCGAGCGCGCATCGGCGCCAGGGTGCAATTCTGCAAGACAGTTAGATGAGGAAACAGATTGAATTGTTGGAATACCATGCCGACCTCGCGCCGGACTGCATCGATCGTCTTTTGATCATCAGTAAGGTGGATTCCCTCAACCAGAATGCGTCCTTTTTGGCAGCTTTCGAGGCGATTGATGCAACGGAGCAGCGTGGATTTGCCCGAGCCGGAAGGTCCGCACAGAACGATTTTTTCGCCCGCGCGGACGGTCAAGTTGATGTCGTTTAATGCCTTGAACGAGCCAAACCATTTTTCTACGCCCTCCATCTCGATCATCAGAGGAACGTCTCGATCACCTTTCGTACCTGGACTCGCCACGGCTTTAGCTCTTTCGCAGGGCCGTCAGCTTGCGACGAAAGGAACGCCTTCGATGCTCTCGGGGAACGATGCCGGCAGGGGTCGCTTCATCCACTTCTCATGGATTTTGGCGAGGTCGCCGTTGGCTTTTATTTTGTCGATGAAGGCATTGATCGATGCGTTGATCTCCTTCTCGTGAAGTCGGGTGCATACTCCGTTATAGACGCGCTGAAATTCGAGCTTGTCTTCGAAGGTGCCCGGCCTCGCCTCGTTCAGTTTGTCCTTGTAGAACATGTTGCCGCCGACGGCGTCGACCTGGCCCGAGAGCATCGCCTGAATTGCTGCCGCATCGCCATCAAGACGCAGGATGTTGGTGCTAGGCGGGGCATTCTTGGTGACCTGAGTGTCCTGCGCGCTGGCGCGCGGAACTGCGATCGCCTTGAGCTTGCCCATGTCCGCATTGGTTTTGATCTCGGTCGCCTTGGGCGCGATCAGAACGATGATGTTTGCCACATACGGCTTGCTGAATTGAACGGCCTTGGCGCGATCCGGAAACATCGCCATCGTGGCGAACAGGCAGTCGACTCGCCCTGCAGTAAGAGCAGGGATTCGGTTGGCCACCTCCAGCGGCACAAATTCGAGCTTGACATCGAGTTCCTTTGCGTAGAGCGCCGCCACGTCGGCATCGAAGCCTTCCTGCGCGCCGCTGGAGTTGACAAATCCCCATGGCGGGTTGTCGCCCTGGATCCCGACGATGATCCTGCCCCGTTTTTTGATCTCATCCGGCGTGATCGCAAAAACCGCTCGGCCCAGGATCGTCTGCGCGGCGACGAACGCAACGCTGCCAACTAGGAGCCTGCGGCGGTTCGGCTTCAATGTCTTCCTCATTTGATCTCTCCCACGTTTGCAAGCGCCTGATTTCTCGATTTTCTTCATTTTACAGATAGCGCGAGCCTGCGCTCCAGTTGCATTCCGCAAAGCGATAACGGCCAGCAGACGGTGAAGTACATGGCGCCCACGACGCCATAGACGAGCAAGGGTTTGAAGGTCTGGTTTGATACGATATTCCCGGCACGGGCAAGTTCGGTGAATCCGACGATTGCGGCAAGCGAAGTGCCCTTGATGAGCTGGACGAGGAAGCCGATCGTCGCCGGCAGAGAAATTCGAATTGCCTGGGGCAGAATTACGTCCTTCATCCGCGACAGGTAGCCAAGACTCAGCGCCTTGGCTGCTTCGACTTGGCCGCGAGGCACTGCCTCAATGGAGCCGCGCCAGATTTCGCCGAGAAATGCGCTCGCATGCAGCGTGAAGCCGATCGCCACGGCCTGCCAAGCTTCGAGATTAAATCCGGCGAGCGCCAGCGCGTAATAGACGACGAACAACTGCATCAGGAGCGGCGTGCCCTGGAACACGGCTATGTAGCCCGCGCTCAGCTGTTGCAGCCACCGCCGCTCGGCAGTTCGCGCCAAGGCCACTGCCAAGCCCGATACCGCCCCGGCAGCGAACGCCACGGCAGACAGGATGACTGTCCACTTCAGGCCCTGCAGCAAGAAAAAAAATTCGCTCCTTCCCATCGCCGCTGCTCACTTGGTCGGATAGCTCAGATACCGCCACGCGATGAATGCGAAGAACTTCATCATCAGCCACGACATGATGAGGTACAGCGCGGTGACCGTGAAATAGATTTCGAAGCTTCTGAACGACTCGTTTTCGATCAGCTTTGCGACGGAGGTCAGCTCGTAAGCAGCGATGGCCGAAGTAATACTCGTAGTGAGCGTAAGAAGGATGAATTGGCTCGCCAGAGACGGATAGACGGCGCGCAAGGCCGGCTTCAGCACAATAAGCCGAAACACCTGAAGCTTGTGCAGTCCTAGCGCCAATCCGGCTTCGATCTGCCCTTTGCTGATCGACTGTACCCCGCCTCGTATAATCTCGATCGCATAAGCCCCACCGTTGACACCCAGCGCGATCACGGCCGTCGGCGTAGGGCTCAATCTGATACCAGCGAACGGCAGCGCGAAGAAAATGAAGTAAATCTGCACGAGAAATGGTGTGTTGCGGATCAGCTCAACGAAACTGACGACCAGCCACCGCAATTGCCGGATTTTCGAGTCTCTCAATACCACTCCGCCGATCCCGATAATAATCGCCAGGATGATCCCCGAGGCGGCAAGTCCCAGGGTGCCCAAGCAACCCCATAGCAAGTCTGGAATTCCGGCAATGACCGGACTGAAATCGAACTGGTAGTTCAAAGCGACGTTCCTCCAGAGTCATTGGCCCGTCCTCTTCTGGGACGGCTCGATCGACCGGTTCTGCGCCTCAGAATCGGCTTTCCAGGGTGTCTATGCGGTAGAGGGGAGCTTTCCCTTCGCGATTGTGAAGTCGACGCAGGCTTGGATGTGGATCGCGAGTACGTCCCGCGCCGTCGCCGCATCGCGGCTGAGCGCGCATTCGAGCAATTTCTTGTGTTCGCGAGCAGCTATCTCACCACGGAAAATGCCCGCGACCATCTGGTAGCGGAGATACTTGTCGTAGACGGGAGCGTGGGCTTCCAGCAGCGCGTTCGAGCCGCAATCCGAAATCAGCGCATGGTGGAATTCCCAGTCGTAACGCTTCCAGGTCTCCGAGTCGGCGCGCTGGCCCGACAGCAGCCGCTTCTCGAGCGCTGAGAGCTTGTGATACGCCGCAACCACTCGGCCCTCCCAATCCATGTCGCCGGCCGCAAACGACTGAGTCAGCGCGTGCGACTCCAGCAGCAGCCGCAGAGCGGCAATCTCGCGCAGGTTTTCGGCGGAGACCGGCGCGACTTCGAAGCCCCGCTGTCCCTCGGCGACGACTAGCCCTTCGGTTGCCAGACGGCTTAGCAGTTCGCGGAGTGTTCCGACGCTTGCGCCGTAGTCCTCGCGCAGACGATCGAGCTTCAGTTTCTCGCCCGGAACGAGCTTGCCGAACAGAATGTCGGTCCTGACTTGTCGGTAGGTCTTCTCGCCTATGGACTCGTAGTCCGATGTGCGCGTCAGCATGACCTTGATCAATCTAGGCTTTTCGGGCCGATGCCGCCTTGCTGCGGACACCATTCGCGCCCGCTCGTCCCGCTCGAATGCGGTTTCTATCATACTTTTTCAAAAATGCCATATGATGCTTGATTTCTCCATTGATTCGCAATCTGATTGACCTGACAGGATTGCGGCTCCAGAGGCAACCCGGCTGACAAGCGCGCCACCGGCTGCACCGCTAACGCTGACAATGAAGGCGAGGGAAGAGGGGATGACCGCGCGGCTGATGATCCTCAATGGGCCCAATCTCAACCTTCTCGGCACACGAGAGCCCCACATCTACGGTTCAACCACCTTGGACGCGGTCAAAGCGTGTTGCGAAGAGTTTGCGCGGTTTGCAGGCATAAAGCTCGCGTTTCATCAATCGAACCATGAAGGCGTCCTGGTCGATCACATTCAGGCAGCCCAGCAGGATGCCGATGCGATCATCATCAATCCGGCCGCATACTCATTCACATCGATTGCCATGTTGGATGCCATCAAGACCTTCGAAGGTCCGGTCTTCGAAGTGCACATCTCGAACATCCATGCGCGCGACGAACCGCATAGACATTCGAAATTCTCGTCCGTGGTAAAGGCGGTGATCGCAGGGCTTGGTCCATACGGGTATATTGTTGCGATGCAGGCCGCGCTGCACGCTCTCGGGAAGATGCCACAGATCTTTCCGTCTTCGATGCGAGACATTCCGCGCTGACTGAGCCGCTACGCCGCCATATCTCGGACATTGAGGACAAACCTTCCGACAGTCTTCGCCCAGGAGGTAAGACCATGACGAAATCACCGGCGACAATCCGTTGCTCTCGCGCAGTTCTGGGCTTGGTTGCAGCTCTGGCCGTCCTGCCTTCGGTGCAGACGCAAGCGATGACGCCAATACCTGGAGACCCGGTTGCGACGCCGAACGGCAAGATCGCAGGCAAGCTGCTGGCGTCCGGCATCCGAGCATATCTCGGTATCCCCTACGCAGCGGCGCCCGTTCGTGAGTTGCGATGGCGCGAGCCCCAACCGCCGAAGCCATGGGCAGGCGTGTACAATGCCGACCGCTTTGCACCGGAATGCCTCCAGGTTCTTCGCCGTCATAACCTCAATCATTACTTCGGAGAGGAGCCGACGAGCGAGGATTGCCTGTATTTGAACATTTGGGTCCCGGCTGACGCTAAACCCGATGCCAAGCTGCCGGTGCTCGTCTACATCTACGGCGGCGGCTTTACCATCGGGTCCAGCGGCATGGCTCTTTACGGCGGCGAGAACGTCGCCAGGAAGGAGGCGGTCTTCGTCAACTTCAATTATCGCCTCGGCGCGCTGGGGTTTATGGCGCATCCTGAGCTCACGAAGGAGTCGCTGCGCAACGCCTCTGGCAATTACGGCTTGCTTGATCAGGTGGCCGCGCTTCAATGGATCAAGTCAAATATCGCAAGCTTCGGCGGCGATCCGGACAACGTCACGATCTCGGGCCAATCAGCCGGGTCTTCCTCGGTAGCGTTCTTGCAGGCAAGCCCGCTCGCCAGGGGACTTTTCCAGCACGCCGTCGGCTTCAGCGGGAGTCCCTTCGGCAATGCCGATCCGCTGCCCACGCACGCCGACGCCGAGAAGGCCGGCCTTGCCATCCAGGAGACGCTCGGGGCGACCTCCCTTGGCGAATTACGGGAGCTTCCGGCAGACAAGATCGTAGCGGTCCAGCGGGATTGCCAGCTCGGCTGCGCCGGGACGATCCGGGTCGGGCCATCGGTTGACGGATACTTTCTGAGGGACGCTCCGACGGCGATCTTCGCCGCCGGCCGGCACAACGACGTTCCGCTTCTTGTCGGCTTTACCGGTGACGAGAGCTCGAATGACCTGAGCAAGGCCAAGGGCCTTGCGGAATACAGGGCGGCCGCGCAGCGCCTCTACGGCGACCGGGCCGATTCATTCCTGCGACTCTATCCCGCTGCGACCGATGCGGAGGCGCGGGAGATGGGCCGCATCGCCGCTCGGGAAGGAATGATGGAAGGCCGAATGCGCGCCTGGGCAAAAGCGCAGGGAGTCTGGAACAAGTCGCCAATCTATATGTTCATGTTCTCCCGCGTGCACCCATTTTCCGAGGGTGTAGAATTCTACGACGATCCGGCAAGCATCGGCAGCTATCACACCTCCGACGTCCCCTACTGGCTGGGGACTCAGGACGCGCTGAACCTCTTCCGCACCACCCGGGATTGGACAGCTTACGATCGCGAGCTTTCCGACAGGATGCTGACGAGCCTCGTGGCGTTTGCAAGGTCCGGCGACCCTTCAACCGCTGCCGGACGGTGGCGAAGATGGAGCGTCAACGCCGAAGAACTGGTGGATTTTGGGGATAGTGTTTCGGTTCGTTCGATGGACAGCGAGCGGCTCGATTTCTACCTAGCCGGCAATCGGTGAAAGGCGACTTCGCCAGGCTTTTGACCTTACCTGCGGGTCCGGGTTGATTGGCTCGCGGCATCCGCTATCGCGACGGAAAGCAATCTTGCGATGCCTCTTCCGGCGGCCCCAAATAGGACCTCCGGAAATCCGCCGATCTTCGCTTCGTGAGTACGCGCAGATTTTTTGCGGCAACAGCAACGTTCCGACAGCCCCTCCGAACATTAGCAGATCAATGCTCGGCACATCTGGTCTTGGAGACCTCCTGCTCCGTGAGCTCCCTCGCTTGGCCCTCTAGCTTTGCGAGCAGCAGGTCGAGTTGCGTCGCCTCCTCGTCGCTGAGGCAGGCTGCAAAACCGATATTGTATCTTTGGCCCGCGCGGCGCGCGCTTTCGTACGTGGCTCGACCCAGGTTCGTAAGCGTAAGCACCACTAAGCGCTTGTTTGAGCACAGCCGCGTCTTCGCGATCAGGCCTCGCGCGACAAGGCTCGCCACGCATCGGCTGGTAACCACCGGGTCCAGTCCTGCAATCTGCGCGAGCTGGGTCAAACTCACATCTGGGTGTCTGCTCATGTACGCCAGGATGCGTGAGTCGCGCTTGCTGATACCGGCCTCGCGATGCAGCATCAGATCCACGCCGTGTGCTGCCAGCCGTGAGAGATTGTAAAGACGAAACAGCAGGAAGTCGTCTATTGTCTCAGGATGCTTGAGAAGAGCTGCAGCGTCGTCCCTTGTTCCCGTGGAGAGATTCTGTCCGTCTGCCATGATTGATCCGGGGAAGGTGGCAAAATCGATTACGCAATGTAACACAAACATTAACGTGAATGCGCCTTTCTGTTGAGACAGCTCAGCACTGGGAACGAAGTGCTCGCAACCGCCGCTATTGTGCAACCGCAAACACATTTGACTAGGTCAATTATTCCCCGCGCCGTAGTCTCTAAAGGCCTCGCTAGGCGTCGGTCCGCACAGAACGTGGACCCTTGATGGTCGCAAAAAATGGGAGGGGGACCATGGTCGCAAGAGTACAGCTCTGCGGTTTAATTCTAGCAGTAGCCTTGACTGGTCCGATTTCGCTTTCGCCCGGCAATGCGGAGCAATCCAAGTTTCCATCGGCCGGGGTGGCGCCGCGGTCTTCGTGCGCCGGTCTCAGCTCGTTGTCGCTGCCCAACATGCGGATTATCACCGCGACACCGGTGAGCGGGTCCATCAATTACTGCGCAGTGGTGGGCGTGATCAACCAGCGCGTCAGCACGCAGGATCCCGATCACTTCACTTACGGCATCGGCTTTCAGGTAAACCTGCCAAACACATGGACCGGCCGGTTCGAGTTGATGGGCGGCGGCGGCACGGACGGTTCGCTCCGCAACCCGACAGGCGGCGCGGGCACGGAGCTGGCGCAAGGCTGGGCCGTGGCGGCAAGCGATGGCGGCCACGAAAACAGCTTGCCGAACCCATTTGGCTGGACCGACACCGACACGAACGCAGGTGGCACAGCGCATTTCGGCGTCGATGAGCAGGCGCGCGAAGACTATGGCTACAACGCCATGGGTAAAACCGCGGAAATCGCCCAGAAGATCATTGCGTATTACTACGGGCGGGAGGTGGAGCAGTCCTATTTCTGGGGCTGCTCAAACGGCGGCCGCGAGGCCATGGTCGCGCTCGACCGCTACCCCGACCTTTTCGATGGCGTCATTGGGCTCAATCCCGGACTGGATCTGCCGAAGGTGGCCGTTGACGGAGCGTGGATTGCGCAGTCGCTGGCGCCGCTCGCGACTCGAACTGACGTAAACGGGAACCCCTACCTCCCCGATACACTCCTTCCTCAAGACCTGATGGTTGCGTCCGCCGCGATCCTGCAGGCGTGCGACGCGCTAGACGGGGTCGTCGACGGCATCGTTGACAACTACCACGCCTGCAGCAACCGCCGCGTCTACGCGGCTTTCGATGAGTTCACATGCAGTCCCAGCGGCCTGCATGGCAATGTCCCGCACGGCGGCACGTGTCTTACGTCCGCGCAAGTCGCAGCGCTCAAGCGCGCTTTTGCAAGTCCGGCCAACTCCGAAGGTGAGCCTCTCTATGGGAGGTGGTACTGGGACGCCGGGATTTGGGATCCGCCTGGAGCTGCGGGCTCCGGATTTGGTGCATGGAAGGTCGGCACGCAAGCCGCTCCGGGTCAACCGCTCGTCAACAACTCGATATCTCTCTCGCTTGGCAGCGGCGCTCTGCCGATGATCTTCACGACACCGCCGGTTGTGACGCCCGTTTCGCAAGAAATGGCACTGGTGTTCAAGTTCAACTTCGACACCGAGGCGCCTAAAATCTTTGCCCGCACGCCGGCTTATCCGCAGAGCGCCATCGAATTCATGGGATTGCGCTCTCACGACTTGAGCAGATTCAAGCGTTCCGGAGGCAAAGTGATCTTGCTGGACTCGGTCAATGACGGGGTCTTCAGCGCCTGGTATCTGACGCGTTGGTATCGCCAGATGGAGCACGAGACCGGCGGAGCGCACGAGTTCGCGCGGCTTTATCTGGTGCCGAACATGGCGCATTGCGGAGGCGGTCCGGCCACAACCAATTTCGCCGGCAATCTCTTGACCGCCATCACCGACTGGGTCGAGCATCACCACGCGCCAGACACGATCATCGCCGCCAACACCAATACAAGCTCGCCATTTCCGACAGGTGGCATCTTCGATCCGCGCGTCGCAGCAAACTTCCCGACCGGGGGCACGCGGCCCCTTTGCCCATACCCGCAAACGACTCACTACAAGGGAACGGGCCCAACCAATGTCGCATCGAGCTTTGTCTGCGTTCCACCCGGTCGTGGAGATCACCGAGATGATGGACGCGACGATGACGATGATGAGGATTCTCGTCGTTGACCTAAATGAAAACGGCGTCCCGTTTCTCGCAGGTTTTGAGGGAGAGCGGGACGCTCGAGCTGCTCGAGCTGTAACATGTGCTAGCGCCGCATCTCGGGGTTGATTCCGGCCTTGCGCAGGACCCCGCCCCACTTGTCCATGTCGGTGCGGATGCGGTTAGCGAATTCGTCGGGTGTGCCGCCCAGGAGCTTGATGCCGAGCGCGTCCATCCGCCCGCGCACCGCTGGATCTTCGATCGCCTGATTGAACGCATGGTTGATCTGATCAATGACGGCCGGCGGCGTTCCGCTGCGCACCACAAAGCCGTACCATGTCGCCGCCTCGTATCCGGGTAGGCCGGCTTCGATCATGGTGGGGACTTCGGGAAAATTGTCGAGCCGCTTGGAAATGGTTACCGCCAGGGCCTTCAGTCTCCCGAGCTTGACGTATTCCAGCGAGCTGACGACGTCGAAGGCGTAGTCGATATCTCCCGCCAGCAAGGCCAGCAACTGCTGCTGCGTTCCTCGATATGAAACGCTGACCGCGTCGAAATGGCCGTCGATCTTGAGAAGCTCGGCGGCGAGCGAGGGTGCAGTCCCGGTCTCCGGCGTGCCATAGGTCAGCTTGCCGGGATTGGCGCGCCCGTAGGCGAGCAGATCCTGGACGGAGTTGACCGGGAGCGTCGGCCGGGTCACGAGCACGCTCGGGGCAATTCCGGCCACCACAACAGGCGTAAAATCCGCGATGGTGTCGTAGGGAAGCCGGCCCACCAGCGATGGATTGACCGAAAAGATCGTCGTCACCATCAGAATGGTGTAGCCGTCGGGGTCCAATCGCGAGACGGCGTCGGTTGCGATGATTGTATTTCCCCCGGCCTTGTTCTCGATGATGACAGGCCTTCTCCACACCTCCTCGAGCTTGCGCCCAAGCAGGCGGGCGAGCGTGTCGTTGCCCCCGCCGGGCGCGTAGGGAACGATGATGCGCACGGGTCGATCGGGATAGGCCGACGCCGACTGGGGGCTGATAGACGCGAGGGCGAGCACCAACAGGACGGGCGTTATCCACTCACGCGGTGAGATCATGGCGGGTCCCTCCCAGGATCGGAGGTCAACGGTTCTTCCGGTGGCCGCAGCACGACCAGCGCGTCCAGCGCGAACGCTCCCTCGCCCCGTTGGCGCACCAGGAATGGATTGATATCGAGAGCTTCAATGATGTCGCCGAGATCGCTGGCGAGCCGGCCGATCTTGACGAGGGCGTCGCCGAGCGCAGCGCAGTCGCCGGGCGCGCCGCCTCGGTACCCCTTAAGCAGGCGCCCGACGCGGGTTGCCTCCACCATCGCGGCCGCCCGCGCGTGGTCGAGAAAGGGCGGTGCGAAGCACGCATCCTTGAAGAGCTCAATCCACGTTCCGCCCATTCCGAACATGACGACCGGTCCCATTTCGGGATCGCGCGCAATGCCCAGCGCGGTTTCGATACCGCCGGACATCTGCTGGGCGACCAGAATTCCGTCAAGACGCACCCCGCGTGTGCTGCAGCGCGCCGCCAGTTTCGCGGCGCCGTCCCAGACCGCATCGACATCGCGAATATCGAGGATCACCAGTCCGGCATCGCTTTTGTGGGGGATCGCTCCGCACACCGCCTTGAGAACGACCGGAAACCCGATATGCCGGGCAGCATGCTCGGCCTCCGGCACCGTCTCGACGCAGCGTTCCGGCGGCGACGCGATGCCGTAGGCGTGCAGCAGTTGTTTCGATTCGACCTCGTTGAGCGCCGTCGGGCGCGCGAGCGCGGCCGCGCGCTGACGCCATCTTTGGGCAAGCCCCGAGCGCGACGGCGATGCGAAGAAATCTCCAGCATGAAGCGGGCCCGCAGCCGCCCTGCCAATCGCCCGGACGACGCGCAGCGCCTTCTCGGTCTCCCGCAGCACCGGAACATCCGGCATTGCGTCTCGCACCCGCCGTCCGCACGCCCTGAGGTCGAGGGTGAGCGGCATAAACATCGCGACCGGCTTGCCGCACACTCGCGCCCGTAATGCCTGGTCCTGAAGGACCCGCAGATTGGCGACGCGCCGTTCGACGCCTGCGACAAGAGGAAACTCCTCGGCGACCAGCACCACGTCGACCTCGGGCGCCTTGGTCAGGATGTCGAGACACGATGCATATTGCTCGCTCTGCAAGGTCCGTCGCGTGTCGAGCGGATTGTCCACATCCGCGACACCCAGCACATCGGCCAAGGCGCTGCCGGTCTCGGCTGAGAATCGCGCCAGTCGTGCGCCGGTCCGATCCGCGGCCTCGGTGATCAGGCTGCGCAGTGCGCCCGAGATGCTCATCAGCGCGATCGCGTCCCCTCGCGGCATCGGGCTGCGCGCCAGGAATTCGACCGCCTCGACGGCATCCTCCAGGGCGGTGCAGCGGATGATTCCGGCAGCCGAGGCAAACACATCGAAGACCGCGGCACTTCCGGCCAAGGCGCCGGTGTGCGCAAGGGCGGACGCGCGCGCCGCTTCCGAACCGCCGATCTTGACGGTCACGACGGCCTTGCCGTTCTGGCGAGCGCGCCGTGCGGCATTGAGGAATCCAGCAGGGTCCGGAATGGATTCGATATAGCATAGGACTACCCGAAGGTCGGACTGGTCGGCGCAATAGTCGACGACATCGCCCACCGTGCAGCCGATCTGATTGCCGCATGACACGAGCAGCGCCACTTTGTGGCCAAGGGCGTTGATGGCGCGGTTAATCGACGTCGACATCGCCCCGCTTTGCGAGACGACCACGATCGGGCTCGGCGCGAACTCCTGCAACGTCTCGTCGGGGATCGTCGTGAACCGCGATTTTCCCGAACCGACGCCCATGCAGTTCGGGCCAACCGCGGTCATGCCGCTATCGTTGAGGACGCTGCGCAATTCGCGCGCGAGGCGGTCTCTGTCGGGGCTGCCCCCCTCGCCGAAGCCGGCCGCGTAGATGGTGGCACTGCGTGCGCCCGCTGATGCGCCCCGGCGCAAGACCTCGAGCGTCGTCTCCGCCGGCGTAAAGATGGCGAGATGATCCGGCGGCTCCGGCATCGTGTCGAAAGACGCAAAGCACGGGCCGCCCCAGATGTCCGCGCGGTTGGGATTGACCGGAAACACGCCGCCATCGAACCTGAAGCGGCGCAGGTTGTCCCATACGCGCCTCGACCAATGTCCATTGCGATCGGAGGCGCCGACGAGGGCCACATTGCGGGGATTGAGCAGCCCCTCGATGTCTTTCCTGTGCGCGGTTCTCATCGGATGGTTCGGGCAGTTTCTGCACACGAGGGCCGCCGTCGGACAGTCAGGTCTGCTCGCGTGGATAGGGGCCGAGCCCGGGTCGATAAGATTTCTCGTCCAGGAACTGCTTCATGCCGACCTGGTCGCGGATTTCCTTGTCGTTACGCATCAGCGAGTCCTGCTTGGATCGCAGGTAGTCGCGCGCCTGATCGTCCGACATGCCGCGCACCGCCCGCATGGCTTCCTTGGTGTAGCGCACCACGCTCGGATTGAGCCTCATGAGCTTGCCGGCGAGCTTGACGGTTTCGTCGCGCAACCGCTCCTTCGGCACCGCGAAATTGGCGAGACCGATCTCGACGGCGCGCTTTCCGTCGAACGCCTCGCCGGTCACCGCGTAGTAGAGGGCGTGGCGCGGCAGGACCATGTCCATCAGGTTCCAGCTCACGATCCCGCCCGGAATGATTCCCCAGTTGACCTCGGAGAGGCCGTATAGCGCGTCCTCCGCGGTGATGACGAAATCGACGGCGCACAGCTGCGTGAACGCGGCCCCGTAACAGTAGCCATTCACCATCGCGATGGTCGGTTTGGGGAACGTCTTGAGCTTCTCCCACCGCCAACGATGACTAGCAGCGTTGGATCGCGTGCGCTCCTGCGGATTGTCCTGGGTGGCGCGAAAATAGAGCCGGATGTCCTGACCGGCACACCAGGATTCGCCAACGCCCGTAAGCACGAGGACTTGCGTCTCCCTGTCGGTCGCCGTCCAGTCGATGACCTCTTCCATTTCGTAGTGGAGCTCGGGGCTCATCGCATTGCGCTGATCGGGGCGGTTCAGCGCGATGAAGGTGATGCCGCCTTCCCGCTCCACCAGCACGTTCTCATATTGCCTTTCGGTCACTTGCAGCTCCGGTCTCTTTCGCGGCCAAAGTGATGTTCGCAATGCGAACGTAATTGGCATTTTGCGAACATGATGCGCTGGGATGTACCGCTCGTCAATGGCCGCTGGCTAGACCAGCCTAAACCAGCAGCGCGCGGATCTCGGCAACCGCCTCGCGCAACACGGGCAGGAACTTCTGGATCATCTGCCGTTTCGTCGTGCGGCTTGCCTGGGTGCTCACATGCATCGCCGCGACTACCTGGCCGGAATTGTTGCGCAGCGGAACCGCGATTGTCCTCAGATCGAGCTCCATCTGCTGATCGCTGAGACAGAACTCCTGCTTGCGGATCTTCATCAACAACGCCCTGAGTTCGGACTCGTCGGTGATCGTGTACGCGGTCAGCGCCTTGAGCTGGACGGCGCGAAAATACGCATCAAGTGAAGCTTCCGGCAAGTGCGCCAGCAGGACGCGGCCCATGGAGGTGCAATAGGCCGGACGTCGGGCCCCGACATCCCCGAGAAGCGCCGCCAGGCGCTTGTTGGTCGATCGGGCGACGTAGATGATCTCCGTCTCATGCAGGATCGAGACCGAGCATGACTCGCCTAATGCCCCGCTCACGCGTTCGACGAACGGGCGGGAGATCCGCGGCAGCAGATTTGACGACAAATAGGCTTGCGCAAGGGTCAGGACCTTTGGGGCGAGGCGAAAGCGTTTATCGCTCTCTTCCATGTAGCCCAGCGCACAGAGCGTGATCAGACTGCGACGGACGGTGGCGCGCGGCAGCCGCACCAGTTTGGCGATGTCAGCGACTGCGAGCTGCTCGTCCTGCTGGCCGGAGAACGCACGCATCACATCGAGTCCGCGGGCGAGTGCGGTGACGAAATCCCGCCCGCCGCGGAGTACGGTGATTCGCTGAGCGCTGCGGGCCGGCTTGCGTGCTGCTGTTCGCATGGCGAACAGATGTTCCACTGGAGGCCTGGCCGGTCAAGTGCTCGCTATCGCCCGCGGATTATTCGGCTGAGATTGTGTGGGCTGCAAATTGTCGGCTTCCACCTATCGATCAACTTGACTTTGCAAAATTTCTTTCAATCGCCGCGGCGTGATGGGCGGGCCGGTGATTGCCCCGGGCATGCCCAGGGCATCCTCCACCCGCGTTGGCGATGGCCGCGCGGACGGCCGTAATACCGCTCTCGCCGGCGCCCTTGAGGCCGAGCGGGCCGGAAAATCTTCTGTCAGGATGATTTCGACCAGCGGGATCTCCTGAGCGGTCGGCATGAGATAGTCCGCAAAAGTCACAGAAAGCGGATCGCCGCGCTCGCTGTAGCAGAACTCCTCCAGCAGGGCGCCACCCAAGCCCTGGAAACCGCTGACCTGCTGGCCCTCAACCAGCATGGGATTGGCCGACATCGTAGCCGACGATATGATGCGATTCGGTTCTATTGAACCACTCAGGAATTGAGCGCGCTGCAGACCGAAGAGAAGGATTTCCGACCCCGCCGCCCGCCTCTACACCGGTGTAGGCCTGCGCCGAGGCGCAAGCCTGGGCGCAGAAGGCGTCATCACTTTCCAGTGTAAGTCGGCGAACGCCCTTCCGCTTCTGCCTTGCGCCCTTCCTGGAAATCCTCAGTTCTGTAAAGGGCACCATATTGTGCGTTCAGTTTGGACATTGCTTCGGCTTGCGATGAATCGATTGCAAGATGTGCCGATGCCAACGTGGTTTTGATCCCGAGTGGCCCGCAGGCGGCGATTTTCGATGCGATGTTGATGCCGGCTTCAAGAGCCTTGTCTCGGGTGGGGGCAATCTCCTGAATGACACCAATGCGGAAGGCTTCTTCAGCGCCCCAATGGTCCCCTGTCAGCATATACCGCATGGCATTCCCCCATCCCGCCTCATGCACGAAACGAATCGTCGCGCCACCACCTGGGAATCGGCCGTGCGTATTTTCATCCTGACCGAAGCGCGTGTCGGCCGCCGCCACTCGGATATCGGCGACGAGATGCAGCTCGTGGCCCATGTTCCAGGTGTCGCCATGCACAACGACCACCAGCGGCTTCGAGAGGGCTGGCGCCCTCTTGGCTAGCGGATCGATGGTCCCATGCTCATCTATGCGAGGTCGATCAGACCTCACTGCTGCCTGAAACGCGTCGACATCAATGCCTCTTGAGAAGTTGTCTCCGTGTCCGAACAGGACAGCGGCGCGTAGCGAAGGATCATGGTCGTATTGATAATATGCCCTCGCAAGTCCGGCATAAGTTTCAGGGTCAATCCGATTGTGGATGTGAGGCCGATTGATGCCAATCAAAACGATCTGTCCGCGACGCTCGACGGTCACCTTCGCGGTCGGACTGAACGGGATGTCAACCATCTTCATTTCGTCCGAAGGAGCTCCGACAGCGTGACTTTGCTCCTCGCTTTGGGCAGCCTCGACTTGCGCGAACACCGCCGAGAGACCGCCCAAAGCAGCGCCGGCCTTTAACAGGCTGCGCCGCTCAAATAAGCCAGTGATATTCATGTTTGCGCTCCTGGTTATCATCTTCACAGCACTTTGGCTCCGCGGGCCGCCCGGGCTGGATAGATTGCGTTCGACCTCTATATTTCGAGGTCGTTCACAATCTAAACAAGGAAGTTCACGAAAAAGTGTTCACGCGGCAAGGTCTTTTTCGGGAGCGCGGCTTTGATGGCGTGAGCCCAATTTCCGGCATCACCGTCGCCCCGAAGCGTACGCCGCAGATCGATGGTCCCCGCGCCGGACTTCACGACCAGCTTTCCGTGCCACCTCTCGCAGTACGCACGATAGACCCGCTAGCTGAGTTCCGCCGCGCCACGGACGCGTCGAGCGAGTCCTGGTGGCCCGGCATTCGGCGCTAAGGTTGCGGCTGCCACCAGGGGGGCGCCGTCGACCGGGATGTAGTAGATCACCACGTCAACGCGTCCCTCGCGCAGGATGCCGCCTTCGCTGGGCGTCCGATGGGCCGGCAAACACCGGCGTCGCCGGAAACGGCGCGGCCAACGGCGATGCGCTCGGGTCCTGCGCCTCACCTCGTATCTCTCTTGATAGATTGCGTCCGGCCACTATTTAAGATATAGATTTTGAACGCAATCTAAAGAACGAGTTGACGAGATGCGTGTGAGTCGCGTTCAGGCGGCGGAAAACCGCCAAACCGTAATCAATGTGGCAAGCCGCCTTTTCCGGGAGCGCGGCTTTGATGGCATCGGCCTCAAGGACCTGATGAAGGGTGCCGGGCTGACACAGGGCGCTTTCTATAAGCAGTTCGCATCAAAGGACGACCTGGCGGCGCAAGCGTCCAGGCGGGCGTTGGAGAGCGCCGCCCGGCGATGGTCAGCCGCAGCCGAGGCCAATCCGAAGGATCCGCTTGGCGCGGTGGTCGCGCTCTATCTCAGCATGGGGCATCGCCAAGAAAGGATGGACGGATGCCCGGTCGTTGCGCTCGGCTCAGATGCCGCCCGGCAGAGCGTCGACGTAAAGGCGTCATTCGAAGCCGGGATTAAGAACTATCTCGAGATGCTCGGCCGTTGGATTGGCGACACCGACCGCGAGGACTCCACCGACAGGTCGATGACCATTCTGTCGACAATGGTCGGGGCACTCGTTCTGTCGCGGGCGGTCAACAACAAGCGACTATCAAAGCGCTTCCTGCAAGCGGCCGCCAAGAGCGTGTTGATGACTTCATCTGCCAGCGACGCCCAACAAGGATCGTTGCAATGAAGATGGCTTCTTCGACCGATGCATGCAGCGCAGCAGTTTCTGTCTCCGAATTGGCGGGGTGCTCCGGACTTGAGCTCGTTGCGAGACTGGCTGACGGGAGCGTCCGCCGACCGCCGATGGCCGAGACACTGCCCTTCACCTTGCTCCCTCCAGAGGAAGGCAAGGTCGTTCTCCTTGCCACTCCCGAGCCGCGCTTTGGCAACCTGGCGAATACGGTTCACGGTGGCTGGATCATGACGATGCTCGACACCGTCATGGCGCTTGCCGCCCAGACGACACTTTCACCCGGCGAAATCTGTCCGTCACACGAAACCACAGCCAAGTTCGTCCGCCCGATCTTCGCCGATTCCGGCGAAATGCGCGCGACTGGCCATGTGGTCTCGCGTGGACGGACCGTCATCACGCTGGAGGGCAGGATCGAGGACGCCAATGGCAAGCTCCACGCTCATGGCACGTCTACATGCCTCATCGTGAGCAGGAAGCCCTAATGTCCGTGCTTTCGATCACGAACTCCGCGCCTTCCGAGCGCCGGCTCACTGGGGGCCTGTTCCTGCTCGCGGGGCTGGCTGCGCTTGGCGCGCTTGCCACCAACATCATCCTTCCTGCTTTCCCGCGGATTGGCGACAGCCTGGGCGTTTCTTCCCAGGAACTCGGCCTGACGTTGAGCAGCTTGTTCGTTGCCTTCGCGTTCAGACAGCTCCCGGGCCGGACCGCCTTCCGACCGCTTCGGCCGCAAATGGCTGGTGCTGGGCGGCCTTGCAGCCCTTGCTACGGGCATTGTCCTTTGTGCCCCGGCCGACACGAGCCAAACGGTCCCGTGACTGACGCCTTGGCTCTGACCGTTCCTGCAACACAAAGAGAGGAGTGACGTCCATGAACAAGACCAATCTTGGCGTGGCTCTGGTGACAGGGGCCTCGTCCGGTATCGGAAACGCAACGGCCAAGGCCCTGCAGAACGCGGGCTTCCGCGTCTTCGGAACCAGCCGTCGCGCCGCCGCCAAACGTTCAGACGGCGTCACGATGCTGTCCTGTGACGTGACCGACGATGGGTCCGTGGCGAAGCTGGTCGATGAAGTGCTGGCCAAGGCCGGGCGCATAGACCTGCTTGTCAACAATGCGGGCATTGGCCTGCTCGGCGGCGCGGAAGAGTCCTCGACTGCACAGGCTCAGGCGCTGTTCAATGTGAACGTCTTCGGCGTCCTGCGCATGACCAATGCGGTGTTGCCGACAATGCGACGTCAAGGGAAGGGCAGAATCGTTAACCTGAGCTCGGTGCAGGGGTTCATCCCAGCTCCCTATTTCGCGCTCTATGCGTCGACCAAACATGCCGTTGAAGGCTATTCCGAATCGCTTGACCACGAACTGCGCCCGTTCGGAATTCGCGTTGTATTGGTCGAGCCCGCCTATACCCGTACGTCATTCGAAGACAATCTCGCCAGGCCGGATCAGCTGCTTGATATCTACGAGTCTGCGCGCGCTGGCATGAACGTAGTCGTGCGGAAAGCGATGGAAAAAGGCGATGCGCCCGAAGTGGTAGCCAAGACCATTTTGGCGGCTGCGACCGATCCCGTTCCGAAGAGGCGCTATGCGGTGGGGAAAATGGCGCGCCAAGTCAGTTTCCTGCGCCGTTTCGTCCCCGCATCCGCATTCGACAAGAGCCTGCGAAAGCAGCTCGGGCTGCCGGTCTGACGTCGACATCAAGAGATCCTGTTTTGCTAGAGGCGGCAGGAGTTGTAGGCACGTTTGGGCGAGTGGCACTTGGGGTCCTGCGCGAGGAAGGCGCGCACACCTCCAACTACTATCCGTTCCGTGACGGTGCGATCGCCGAGGTCGATGCCGGCAAGCCTGAGCGTTTGGGTGCGGGTGACGGTCGCAAGATCGCCGAGCAGCGAGCGGAAACTGTGGACGACCAGTCCGTCGTCGGTGCGCTTGGTGCGGCCCTCAGAAGCGCCCGCTCGCCATTCGCGCTGACGACGGTTTCAGGCTCCTCGCTTTCGCGCTCGAATTCGATCACGAAAGCTTCCGGTTCAGGACGGACGTGAACCGGCACGGCGCCCCCCTTACCGCGGCGCAAAGCCGGCTTCTGCGAATTGGCTTTCGACCATGCGGAGAGCTGACCACATGACGTCAGCGTCCTCGCGGCCATGGCTGTAGCGCTTGAGCCGGTTCGAACGGCGTAGGCAGTCTTCATACGAACTGCGCTTAAGGAACTTGACGAATGCGCAAGCTTCGTGGCGGGGAAGGTCGATTGGAATCGTGAGACTGTTCTGGTCAGCCATGATGAACAGCTTCCTTCTATTCGTTGGTCAGGGCCGGTGGGAAGTTGCCGCTTCCCATCGGCCCGCTTGCGTCCCGGCTTTGACAGGTGATAGAAAATCTATCACCACCACTTGCGGCAGGTCAATAGAAAATCTATCAAATGAAGGTTACATCCCAGCAGCTGCGGGCGGCACGTGCGCTGCTCGATTGGACCTCCGGTGACTTGGCGAGGACTTCCGGAGTTTCGGAACCGACGATCTGGCGCCTGGAGGCAGTGCGGGGGCTGCTGGGCGGCAGACCGGAGACGGCCGAAAAGCTGATCAGAGCCCTTGAGGCGGCTGGTGTTGAATTTCTTGATCACGGCCAGCCGGGCGTCCGGCTCCGCAAACACGTTGTCGCCGATGCGGAGCACGCCCGTGCGCCAAAACTGGCCCGAGCCAAGAAAACGGGTCAGCGGCGTTCCTAGCGGCGGATTGCAGCCATATATCACAGGTGATATAAATGCCGGATTGGACGGTCGAGGTTCTGGACGACACGGTTGCCGCTGAAATCGACGCATGGCCTCGGGAACTGCGGGCGGCGCTGACCCGGATCATCGATCGGATTACGAGTCTCGGGCTCGATCGGGTCGGTGAGCCGCACGTCCGGCACATCGAGGGCAAGCTATGGGAAATGCGTCCCTCCGGCAAGCAGACGGAAGGGCGGGCGCTGTACGTGGCCGCAACCGGCCGGCGGGTCGTCATCGTGCTTGCCTTCGTCAAGAAGACCCGCAAGACGCCCGGCCACATCATCAAGCTCGCGCTGGAGCGCGCCCGGAGTATTACACCATGACCATACCGTTCGAAACGCTGCGGCGGAAGTGGATGAAAGACCCGAAGTTCCGGGCCGAATATGAGCGTATAGGCCCCGAAATGGACCTAGCCATGACGCTCGCCGAGGCGCGGCGCAAAGCCGGGCTCACGCAAGCCGAGCTTGCTGCCCGCATGAAGACCTCGCAAGCCGAGGTCGCTCGGATCGAAAGCGGTCACGGCGCGCCGAAATGGTCAACGATCGAACGCTATGCCCGCGCCCTTGGCGCCCGGCCGGTGGTCCGGCTGCTTGAAGCGGCCGAGTAATTACCGGGGAGAATGCCTGTTATGGAAGGTAAGTGCCCCCTCAAAACGTCGTCGAATTTCAAACTATTCGGCACTCGACGCTGTATCGCTGGGGGCGCTATCGCTTCGGCACAAACCAAGCTCATAGCGCCGCGGCGTGGAGCCCATCAATGTACCGCATGATCGCTTACGATAGCGCCGACTCCGATAGTAAAATGACTGTTCTCAAATCTATTTCCGGAGTACTGCGCGCCCGAAGAAATCGAGCGAGCGAAGCCGATCCTTCGTAAGGCGGAATGCACGATTAGGAGATCATGATGCACGGTGTTTCGCGCCTGGCGGCAAGATAACGCTGACCGCGCGGCTCGCTAATACTACTGTAGTACTAATACTGGTTGCCACCGTGAAGCCTGGCATGCACAGGCCGCGCTGTCGGCGATGCGCAACAAGACCGACAAGGCGGATGCCCGCGGCATTGCCCACATCATGCGCACGGGCTGGCTCTGGGAGGTTCATGTCAAGAGCGACAAGAGCTACCGGCTGAGGCTTCTGCTGACGCAACGGCGCAATCTCAAGCACAAGTTTCTCGATATCGAGAACGCGATCCGGCACTCGATCAAGACGTTTGCGCTCAGACTCGGCAGGGTTGGCCACGACGAATTCGAGACGCGGGTGTGCGAGCTGGTGGCAGATGATCCGCGCCCATCGCCTCCCTCACCGACTTCATGCTGCGCGCACGTACGGCGTTGTGGCAGGAGTACGTGCGGCTGCACAAGGTGGTGATCGCGATCGTGCGCCAAGACGAGCTGTGCCGACGTTTCATGTGCATTCCGGGCGTCGGTCCGATCAGCGCGCTGGCCTACAAGACGTTGATCGACGATCCGCATCGGTTCCGCCACTCGAAGACGGTCCGTGCATATCTCGGGCTGAGGTCGCGGAGTCCGGCACGTCGATCGATATTCAGGCGCACATCTCCAGGGCCGGTGACGGCGATGTGCGGCATCCGCTCTACGAGGCCGCCAACAGCATGCTGGCGCGCTACCGCGGCTTCTGCAGCCTCAATGCGTGGGGGCTGAAGATTGCCAAGAGGCGCGGTCACAAGCGCGCCTGCGTGGCGGTGGCATGCGAGCTCACGGTGATCATGCACGCGATGTGGCGCGACGGCAGCGAGTTCCGGTTCAAGGAGCCGAAGGCGCAGGCCAGTGGCAGCACGACCGCTACGCCAAAGCTTATCGGCGTGGCGGCGCAACGTACAAATGACGGCGCATGCCATGCAGCGCAAAGGAGGCTCGGCAGCCAAGGGATCCGCGTGAGCGGAGACGGTTCTGATCCAGGCCAAGGGCGGCGGGAAGCACGATATCTTGTCTGTGGGGCGGGCGACCGTGACCACGCCCGAATGTCTGTGGATGAGGCCCCGCGATCCCGATGCGGACATGTGCCCCGGCACGGCAACGGCGCCGGCGAGCACGGAGGAGTGCATGGCGCATCAGAGCTGCGTGTCCGCTACGGATTACGATGGCCGATCCAACTGTGGCGCAGGCATGCGCGCGTTCTCGCAGGTTTGTGTATGTTGAAACGATGGAGGAGTTCGTGGCCAGCAAACGGAGACCAAGTCGCCCAATTAGGAGGGCAAGATAAAGCGAACTGACGTTCGCGGCTCGCCGGGCTCGCCAAGTGTTTGTCTGCACATTGAGTTTTGCACGTTAGCACGGCACCAAACCAACACTTTGCGAGGTGGCCTGATGGCGCCCCAGGCCGATTGTCCTCTGATTTCAACATAGAGAGCGACGGCGGTCGCGATGCGCAGCGCCAACGGCCTCGCCGTTTCCACGCCACCGCAAGTATCGGTGCGCGGCACCGCGATGCGCGCTCAATGCGGCTTGCAGCGCGTGAATCGTCTTCCAAATGGTCGCAGATGGCAGGCGATTCCGATGATTTCCACGTCCGCCTTGGGCGTTCGCGCAACCGCGGAACGCGCGCCGATGGCGGCTTCCGACCGTTCGTGAAGCAGGTCGAGGCTGCGGTCCGCAAGGCGGGTGGCAACCCCAATCGAATTGGCAATTCGGCCCGGAAGAGAAGCGGGCGGTTCAACGCCCGCGGCCGGGGCGCCAAGCTCTCGTTCCCCAAGGAAGGTGCCGGGTGGCAGCGGGATTCCACCGGGCGGTTTCGGGCGCGCCGGGTCGTCGTCAAGGCGCGGGTCGTCAAACTCAATCCCCAGCGCAGGGCGCGCGGCCCGAAGATGCCGGGCAAGGCCAGCAGGGCGGCGGACGCCCACCTGCGTTATCTGGAACGGGACGGGGTGACGCGCGATGGCGAGAAGGGCCACGCCTACTCGGCCTTAGAGAACGAGGCGGACGGGCGCGCCTTGCTGGCGCGCGGCCGGGAGGACCGGCACCAGTTCCGCTTCATTGTCGCCCCGGAGGACGCCACCGACATGAGCGACTTACGCGGCCTCACCCGCGACCTCATGCGACAGATGGAACAGGACCTGGAAACCCGGCTCGACTGGATCGCGGTCGATCACCACAACACCGGCCATCCGCACACCCACATCATCGTGCGGGGCGTCACCGACGACGGCAAGATTCTCAACATCGCGGGTGACTACATCGCCCATGGGATCCGCCATCGGGCGAGCGAATTGGTCACCCTGGAGCTGGGACATCAGAGCGAGATCGAAGTCGCCCGCAAGCTCGCCAGCGAAGTGGACGCCGACCGGCTGACCCGGCTCGACCGGATGCTCATCGCAGAACGGACAGACGAGGGCATTGTCGACCTCCGGCCAGGAGACGGACAGAGCTACCTGGCCAGGCAGAACCGCCCCCTCCTGATCGACCGGGTAAAGCGCCTGGAACGCTTCGGCCTTGCCCGCGAGACCGAGCCGGGGTGCTGGTATATCTCCGACCGTACCGAGGAAATCCTGAAGGCGCTGGGTGCGCGCACTGACATCATCAACACCGTGCACCGGGCACTCGCGGACCACGGCCTCGGCGAGGCGCGCGGTGTCGACCAGTATGCCTTCCACGGTAGCGGCGGCGGCGAGAAGGTGGTCGGCCGGGTGATCGGCAAGGGACTGGCCGGCGACGAGATGGGGGAACGGGTCTATCTGGTTGTCGACGGCGTCGACGCCCGGGTCCACCACATGGAATTTGCCGACCCGGCCCGCCTCGACGAGGTGCGGCGCGGCATGATCGTGGAGGCCGCCCCCACCGTCTCCAGTCCGAGGCTGTCGGATCGCAACATCGCCATCGTGGCGGAGGACGGCACCGGCATCTACAAACCGAGCCGCCATGTCGAGCTCATCCGCGACAGCTTTGAGCGCCAGGGCAAGGACCCCGAGGCCTTCGTGCGCTTTCACGTGCGCCGCCTGGAGGCGCTGCGCCGTGCCGGCCATGTGGTGCGGATCGACGAGAACCACTGGCGGATCCCCAAGGACATCGTCGATCGGGGCAGGGCCCATGACCTCAGCCGGGGTGGCGACGGTCTGCAGGTCCGCACCCTTTCGACCCTCGACCTCGAACGGCAGATTGGCAGCGATGGCGCCACCTGGCTCGACCGGGAACTGGTCGCCAGCACGTGCACGCCACTCATCAAGACCGGTTTCGGTCGGGACGTAGCGACGGCACTCGACCGGCGCGCCGAACGGCTGATCGAGACCGGCCACGCCAAGCGCCTGGCGGACGGATCCTTCCTCCTGCAGCAGAACCTCGTCGCCACTCTGGAGCGTCAGGAGGTCGAGCGGGTCGGGCGGGAGATGGCGAAGGCGCGCGGCATGACCTTCCACCCCACCAAGGTGGCGTGGCACGTCAGCGGTACGCTTGCCGGCTCGACCAATCTCGTCAGCGGGCGCTACGCCATGATCGAAGACGGGCTCGGGTTCAGCCTGGTGCCGTGGCAGCCGGTGCTCGACCAGCACATCGGTAGACGCATTAGCGGCCTCATGCGCGGTGACGGAGGGATCGAGTGGCATTTGGGAAGGAAGCTCGGGTTGGGATTGTGAGTGGTCTCCAAAACCGACGGGACATTCCGTGATTGCGCCTCATGACAATCATGCCGGATGAGAAGGTGAGGAGCGTCATCGGAAAAATATCTTTGCCTTCTTCATCTTTCCGGAACTGCGATGATGTTGGACGCAGACGCCCTTGGCTCGCTACTGTTTGCTCTAATGCGATGATGTGATTGAACAAATTGCATTGACGACACACCCTGTCGAACCCAATTCTGACTCTCGATCAATTTCTTTTCGATCGGGAGCCAGCTATGATGGGCGGCCCAGATTGCCCGGAGAACGAACCGCACGGCATTGCAGCAAACGACAATGCCGGCGGTGCTGCTTCGGACGTCGACGAATTACAGAAAGCTGTGTTCAAGCTGGCACGAATGTTTGGTCGCCAAATTGCACGCCAACACTTCGCCGCGATCCGAGCCGATAATGACAACAACGAGGCTAAGCCAAACACCGACACTTGAGGAGGCTGGGTCGATGAGGATCGCGATCTATGCCCGATATTCTTCCGACCACCAGGACGAGCGCTCCATCGAAGACCAAATTCGGTTGTGCCGGGAGCGCGCCTGTGCGATCGGCGGCAACGTCGTCGGTACCTACACCGACTACGCCATCTCGGGCGCGCATCTGAAAAGCCGACCAGATGCTAGTCGTATGTTGAGAGACGCTCAGGATGGCCATTTCGATGCCATTCTGACTGAAGCCCTGGACCGGTTGTCGAGAGATCAGGAGGACGTCGCCGGGCTCTATAAGCGTCTACGTTTTGCGGGCGTAAAGATCATCACGTTGTCCGAGGGCGAAGTCGACGAACTTCACATTGGCTTCAAGGGCACGATGAATGCCCTGTTCCTGCGCGATCTGGCTGCCAAGATCAGGCGAGGTCAGAGCGGCCGCGTTGCCGTCGGCTTGGCGGCTGGCGGCCTCTCCTACGGCTACCGGGTCGTTAAGAAACTGGACGACCGCGGGGAGCCGATGCGCGGCCTGCGTGAGATCGACGAGGAGCAGGCCGAGGTGGTGCGGCGCATCTTCCGGGAATTTGTCTCGGGGCGGTCGGCGCGCACGATCGCGGCCGGACTGAATCACGACAAAATCCCATCTCCGTTCGGCGGCGAGTGGGCTGCTTCGACCATCAACGGCAATCTCAAACGCCGCAGTGGCTTCCTCTACAACGAGGCCTACGTCGGCTTACTCGTCTTCAATCGCCTTTCAATGTTCAAGGATCCGGAGACAGGCAAGCGCGTGTCACGGCCAAATCCGGCGGAGAAATGGCAGGTGGTCGAGGTGCCGCATCTCAGGATTGTTTCTGACGATCTCTGGGACGCTGCCCAAGCTCGCAAGAAACTATACGGCGGCAAACGCACTCACGAGCGTCGCCGTCCAAAGCACATGTTCTCGGGACTTGTGCGCTGCGGCGTCTGCGGGAGTTCATACACCGTCAAGAATCGCGATCAGCTTGCTTGCTCCGCTCACCGGGAGAAAGGCACCTGCAATAACAATCGCACAATCCGTCTCGAGGAATTGGAGCGGCGGGTGTTGCAAGGAATTGAGAGGCGGTTGCTAGCCCCGGATGCCATTGCGGAATTTCTTCTGGAATATCATGCTGAGCAGAAGCGGCTCCGCGCCGCGACCACGAAAAAGCGCCGCGAAGCTGAAAAGCGCCTTGCCGTCATCATGCGGCAGATCAAATCCATCATCAGCGCGATCGCCGACGGCATTGCCACCCGGGAAATGAAAACCACGCTGCTGGAAATAGACCGTGAGAAGGAAGCGCTCGAAAACGAATTGCTCAGCTTCGAGCAGCTCGATACGGTCGTAGAACTGCATCCGGCCGCAGTGGACGCCTATCGCCGCGCGGTCGCGAACCTCCAGAGCGCGTTGACCTCGGACGACAAGGAACGTCGTGAAGCGATGGATATCATCCGTTCGCTTGTCACGAGCATCGACGTATTGCCGCAAGAAGGGCGAGGGCAAGTTGAGCTGCAGGTCTGCGGCGCCTTGGCAGAACTTCTCAACCTGCCAAGTCGGCGTCCCGGCGAACCGCCTGACGCTGTAATGATGGTAGCGGAGGAGGGATTTGAACCCCCGACACATGGATTAAAAATCGCATGGCGAAATGATTCCTGCCCTCCGAACCATGCAGTACCTCACCGACTTCAAGCTTCGGTTGCGGTGCTCCGGGCGGCGGCATAAGCTATGGCAGCGTTGCACATTCAAGCTAGGTGCCCGGTTCGGCAGTCCCAGACCCGGAAACATCGCGCGACTAGACGTTCGCTTGCCTGATGGCTTTGTAGAAACCCTCTGCCGCGCGATCATGTGCATAGGTCATCCCTCGGAAGTTTTTGCGGTGAAGCAAGTCCAAATCGGGGTCGTTTGCGTAGTGTAGGTTATGCCGCCGGAAGGGTGACCTGACTCTCGATCGCTTTTCTCACGGAAGCGACGTGCAGATGCTCCGGCTTGAGGTGTGTATAACGGCGCAACATTTTCCAATCCTTATGCCCAGTAACGAGAGCGACCTGCTCAATAGAAAAGCCTGCTTCGAAAAGCCGGCTTGTGCCTTCGTGGCGCAGGTCGTGAAAGTGAAGGTCCTCGATCTTGAGTTCTCGGCATTGTCGACGAAAAGCTGTGCCGACAGACCTTCCATTGTATGGAAATATGCGTCCACAATTATTTTCAGAAAGCTTACGTTGCTCCTCAATAATCGCGCAGGCATCATATCCATTAACATCTAATAGTGGGACACGCTGATCGTTTCCATTTTTTCTTCGCGGATCCTTGCGATCCCTTATGAGGAGCATCTTGTTTTCTCGATCGAAGTCTCTCCATTCGATTCGACAAATTTCGTCCTGGCGCATGGCTGTGGCAACCGCGAAGCGAATAGTGCGACCGACCGGAATTTGCTGTCGCGGATTCGAATCAAAGGCTGCAATGAGCCGGTCAAGCTCAACTTGCGTTGGACGTCTGTCTCGCTCGTCACCCTTTCCAATGAGGCCGAGTCGCATAAGCGCAATGCGAGCGAGGCCGACGCTCTCGATCGAAACAACGATGCCGTGAACGGCCGCGGCATGGGTCAAAATCGTCTTGATGTATCCAAGATCGATTCCCAGGGTAACAGGACCCGCACCCTCGTGGGCGCGCTCCTTTCCGAATTGAATGAGACATTCGCGATCAAGATCTGGAAGTCTTAGTCGTCCAAGTCTTCGCTCAAGGAAGGCAAGGCTTGCATTCTTTGACCGTCCAATGGGCTTGCCTACCTCCTGAAGGTCAGCGCGATGAAGCCGAACGAGGTCTCCGAATGTTTTCGACTCCCGACACGCGATCGATGGTTCGCCTCGGTCAACGCGCCGCTCGGTTTCGAGCGCCCATTCCTCCGCGTCCTTGCGTCGGAGAAAGGTGTTGTTGACATATTTCCCCTTCCGTCGAACTTGGACGCGCCAGGATCCCGATTTGAGCCGGGTAAAGGTCGCCACGGCATCGCCGCGAACAGCGTGCCATGACATTAGGGTTGAACAGAATGGCCGAAATACGCGCCGGACTACGTTTTGCTTCCCGGTCAAACGTCGATGGCACAAATCTCAGACTCATGGGCCTGGTCGAAGCGCGTTTTTTCTT
>WNFS01000678.1_pt1 | contig 78560 bp, 76 predicted proteins | sample 5400141 | NCBI WGS metagenome assembly WNFS01 (sample SAMN13153358, study PRJNA577476) | soil metagenome | isolation source: 60 cm saprolite under Madrone tree | place: USA:California | collected 2016-06-14 | reverse complement strand
CACCAGCGTGAACGGCTCGTCGGTCCCCGTTGGCACCGCTACTGAGCCTCGGCAACCGGATGAAGCGCTGCCGCCGCGCGATCGGTGAGCCAGACGAGCTCGCCGTCGGTCGGCCGGGCGAGTGCGGCCGGCAGCCTCGCCGGCTCGGACAGCACGGTCCTGACGATCTTCGCCTTCTCGGGACCCGTCACGAGGAAGACGACGCGCGCCGCGGCGTTCAGGACCGGGAAAGTGAGCGTCAGCCGCTGCGGGATCTGTGCGGCGGCGACGTGCACCGCGGCGACGGTGCGGAAGACCTCCCGGAGTACGGGCGAGCCGGGGAACAGGGATGCCGTGTGCCCGTCGACACCGAGGCCGAGGAGCACGACGTCGAAGCGCGGGAGCTCGCCACGGCGCGTTCCGAAGGCCTCGGCGAGCGCCGCCGCGTACGCGGCGGCGGCCCCATCGCCGTCGGCGCGCTCGGCACACATCCGGAAGATCTGGGCCGGAGGAATGGGGACACGCGACAGGAGCGTCTCGTATGCCATCCGATAGTTCGATTCGGGGTGATCGGGCGGCACGGCGCGCTCGTCGCCGAAGAAGACCCACGTCCGGTCCCAGCGCATGCGCTCGCTGAATGCCGGAAGCGCGAGCCGTGCATACGTCGCGCGCGGGGTCTCCCCTCCGGCCAGGCACAGCATGAATCGGCCGCGCTCCCTCACGGCCTCGGTTGCGGCGTCGACGATGAGATGGGCCGCGGTCTCGGCGAGCGCGGCAGGGTCCGCGCACACCGTCAGGTTGACGTCCGATGCCATGCTCAAATCATACCCTCTCGTCAAGGCGGCGCTGGCGCTCGATCGCCTCGCGGTAGCGTGCGTGGTGGGCGCGGTCGGGCACGAACGTCTCCCCGAGCGTCTGGCGGGCCGTGACGAGATCCGGCACGACGCCGAGTGCCTCGAGAGCGAGCAGCGCCGCCCCACGGCTCGTCGCCTCGGGCTCCGCCGACCACATGACGGGGCGTCCGAGGGCGTCGGCAATGATCTGGGTCCAGGCGCGGGAGCGGCCGAGGGCGCCGCCGGAGGCGACGACCGCATGGTCTGCGGACGCGCAGGGGGCCACGAGGCTGTAGACCATCGCGAGCCGGAGCGCCACGGCCTCGAGTACGGCGCGCACGATCTCGACAGCGCTCGTGTCCAGCCGAAGGCCGCTGACCAGACCGCGCCGCCCGCCGCGCCATCCCGGCGATCGCTCGCCACCCAGATGGGGAAGAACCGTGAGGCCGTGTCCGTCCGCCGGCAGCGCGGCGAGCGCCGCTTCGATTTCATCGTCGCGCCCGAGGCGCAGCACCTGGCGGCTCCACGCGTAGACGTTGCCCCCTTCCGACGTCGATCCCCCGACAACCGCGCGGGCGCGATCCACCCGGTACCGCCAGAGTCCGCGCGGTGGGGCGGGCGGATCGCGGGTAACCACCCTGAGGGCGGCCGAGGTGCCTACGTTGAGGGCAATGCGCGCGGCATCGACGCAGTCGGAGCCGATATTGCTCGCCGCGCCGTCGCCGATCGCCGGAAACCAGCTCGCGGTTCGGAGTGCCGGCCACCGGCCAGCCCACGGCGCGCGCAGCCCACGCCGCGGTTCAGTCCGATCGGCGAGCGGGAAGAGGCGGCGCTCTTCGATCTCGGCCGCGGCGAGCGCTTCCGGGTCCCACCGGGTGGTCTCCTGATCGAAGAGCCCTGTGCCCGAGGCCATCGACACGCTCGTCGTCGCTTCACCGAACAGCGAGAGCTCGAGAAACTCCCCGAACGACCCCCACCGCGCGACGCGCTGGGCCTCGGCAGGGCGCTCCCGAGCGAGCCAGCGGAGCTTGGCGGGCCAGTATGACGAATGCAGATGACAGCCGGTGCGCCTGTGGAGTGCCTCGTCGTCCAGCGCCGAGCGGAGCAGCTGGGCGTCCTCGACGCTGCGGGTGTCGGCCCACATGTAGACGGGTGTGATTGGACGACCTCCGGCGTCGAACCCGAGAAGTCCATGCCAAAATGTCGCGACGCTGACCGCACGAGTTTCCTCGGGGGGCCGATTCGGGTGGATGGCGTCGAGGCACGCGACGACCCCTTCGAGCAATCGCGTCGGGTCGTGCTCAACCCCGCCATCCGGCGTCAGGGTTGGCGTGTACTGCACCTGGTGCGAGCGCCCGACGATCGCCCGCCCCGCACCGTCGTAGAACGCGGCGCGGACAGACGAGGTCCCGACGTCGAGCGCGATGACCATTGCGTTAAGATAGCCCCCATGGCGGAGAGCTGGGAAGTTCTGACATTGAGAGGATTGGCGGCCACCGACGAGCGCGCCGAGAAGTTCACGGGTACCCTCGTCATTCACCGTGAGGGCAATGCGGAGCCGGTGGAGTCGGTGTCGGTGTCCATCAAGCGTACGGTCCTCGCCGAGCTCCACGAGAACCTCGGGCGCCTCCTCGCCCGGTCCACAGGGATCAGACGGAGACCCTCATGACACGCATTCGTGTTCTGAGTCCGGTTGGCGTCGCCACCGCGACATAGTGACCGTCCCGCCGCTGCCCGAATCGCTCGTCGGCTGTACGATCGGCTTCCTCGACAACAGGAAGGCGAATTTCGACCGTCTCGCCGACGAGATCGGCGGAACCCTGCGCGCCGAGCACGGCGTGAAGGCCGTCATCCATCGCCGCAAGGCCAACGCCGCGACCCCGGCCGCGCCGGAGATCCTCGCCGGCCTCGCGAAGGACTGCGACGTCGTCTTCGCCGGCTCAGCCGACTGAGGGTCTGCACGTCGTGGAGTCTCCACGACGCCATCGAGCTCGAGCCCTCGTTCAATCTCTATGGCGTCCAGGCGACGACCCACCCGGTCGCCCCGCTCCTGATCGTGCACGGCCTGATCGCCGCCGAGCTCGGCGTGCACGCCGGCCGCGGCTGCTTCGGCCCTGGCTTTCGCGCCAACGCGACGATCGGCCGGGCGATCCGACTCATTCTGATGAACGTCGGCGGCGCCTGGCCCGGCCGGCACGACATGGCGACCCAGGGAAGCCCCGCGAAGTTCTCCTACTGCATCGCCGAGCGAAGAGACGCGTCGCCCTGGGGCCCGCTCCACGAGGCCAATGTCGTCACCGTGTTCGGCGGTGAGCCGCCGCACAACGTGAACGATCACGTGTCGCCGACCGCCGCCGGCATTCTCGCGACCGTGGCCGACACGGCGGTCTCGCTCGGGTCGAACGTCGGCTGATCCCGAGCACGCCCAGACTATCGCGAAGGACGGATTCAGCCGACGACGACGCGCTGCTCCCGCAGCTGCCGTCGGCCGAAGACGTGATCGTCATGGTCGCCGGGGGTCCCGGCAAGCACTCTGCCGTCGTCCCGAACTGTACCTTCAGCCGCGCCGTTTCGCGCCCGATCCAGCCGATCTGACCTCTCGACGCCTCTCGGGCGACGGCCTCGCCACGTTGCTCGTGCCCGGATCATCGTCGATCGATGATCAAGAGGCCGAGCGCTATGACGAGCAGCAAGGCGCCGAGGCCGCCGCCGGCGCCGAGCCTCTCGCCGAAGAGCGTCACGCCCAGGATCGTCGCCGTCAAGGGCTCGAGGAGCGTGGTCACGCCGGCGACCGAGGCGGGCACGTGGCGGAGCCCGACGGTGTAGATGGCATAGGCGCCCGCGGTCGCGACCCCTCCGAGATAGAGCAGCCACGGCCAGCCGAGCGCCAGTTGGGCGAGCGGCGCCTCGGTCCAGAGGAGGGCCGGTGTCAGGAGGAGGGCGCCGATGGTGAACGTGAGCGCGGTCATGGGGAGCGGCGCCGAGCGCCGAAGACTCACCTTCGCCACGAGCACGTACAGCGCATAGGCCAGACCCGCAACGAGTGCCAGCAGCGCGCCGGCGAGGAATCGCGCCGATGGAGCGGATGACCCCGACGGCGCGGCGACGAGCAGCGCGGTGCCGATCACGCCCAGGCCGAGCGCCACGCGAACGGGCCTCGTCAGGCGCTCGCCGAGCAGCCACGGGGCGAGCGCGGCGATTGCGAGCGGCGCCGAGCAGATCGCGACGAGGGCGACGATCGCGATCCCGCTGAGCGTAACGGCCGGGAAGTACGCCGCCTGGTAACCGGCCATGCACGCCCCCATCGCGACGCAGCGCCAGCGGTCTCCGGGCGCGACGGCAAACGACCCGGGGGTCACCGACGTCGCGAGGAGCAGCAGGATGGCCGCGAGCCAGAGCCGCGCGACGCCGACCAGCAGCGGGCTGGCCGACGCGCGCTCGGCGAGCACCGTCATCACCGACCCGCTCGTCCCCCAGAAGATCGCGGCGAGCGCGATGAGGATCAGTCCGCCGACGGTCCACGGAGCTTGACGCGCTCGGTGCACCCCGCGATCATAGCCCGGGCGGCATTGGCCTGCGGCGCGTCGAAACGCCCGGGCCCACGCCGGACAGAAGGAGGGCTGTTCATGAAGATCGGATTTATCGGGACCGGCGCCATGGGCCAGCCGATGCTGGCGAACCTCGTGAAGAAGGGGCACAGCGTCGTCGCGTACGACGTGGCCGAGGCGGCCCTCGTCGGCGCCGTGAGGGTCGGCGCCGCCCGGACGGGCTCGGCGGCCGCGGCCGCGCGCGACAGTGAGCTGGTGATCACCGTGCTCCCGTCGTCGTCGCATGTTGAGTCGGCCTACCTCGCTGCCGGCGGCGTGCTGGAGGGCCTCGCCGCCGGCCGCCTCTGCATCGACATGTCCACGATCGATCCGAGCGTGTCGCGCCGGATCGCGGAGGCGGTCGTCCTGCGCGGCGCGCGCTTCATCGACGCGCCGGTATCGGGCGGCGTGCCCCGTGCGGTCGACGGAACGCTCGCGATCATGGTGGGCGCTGACGCGCACGACTTCGAGGAGGCGCGGCCCGTGCTGTCGGCGATGGGCGCCAACATCATCCACGTCGGGCCGGTGGGGTCGGGCGAAGTCGCCAAGCTCTGCAACAACCTGATCGCGGGTGTCGCGGCCGTGGCGGTGAGCGAGGCGTTCAGGATCGCCGAGGGGTTCGGCGTCGACCCGAAAGTCCTGACCGACGTCATCTCGAAATCGTCGGGCAACACCTGGGTCATGGAGCACATGCATCCGGTGCCCGGGCTCGTGGGAAAGGCGCCCTCGAGCCGCGACTACGCCCCGGGCTTCACCACGGATCTGATGGCGAAGGACCTCGGGCTGGCCGTCAACGCCGCCCGCGAGCTGCGCGTGCCGGTCGTCGTGGCGCCGGCGGCGCAGCAGGCGCTCCGGCTCGCGTCGTCCCACGGCCTCGGGCGGAAGGATTTCTCGTCGGTCTATATGTTCCTCAGAGCATCAAGCCGCGAAGCGCCGGTTTGATATACTGCCGACCGCTGTCCCGAGCGTGAACGGCTGAGGAGGCCCGCCGTGGCGACGTATGTCATGCTGAGCACGCTGTCCGAATCGGGGCGCAAGGTCCTCCGCGGGCGGCCCGGCTGGATCCGCAAGGTGAACGCCGACGTGCAACGCATGGGCGCGCGCGTCGTCGCCCAGTACGCGGTGCTGGGTCCCTACGACTTCGTCACCATCATCGAGGCGCCGGACAACGCCACCATCTCGCGCGTATCCGTCGAGCTCGGCGCGCGCGGCGGCGTCGCGGCGATGACGATGGCCGCGATCCCCCTCGACGAGTTCATCGCGCGGCTGGAGCGCAGCCGAGCCCACAAACGTTACGAAAGGAAGAAGCGGTGAGCGTTCTCAGGATCCACCCGGAGAAGTGCACCGGCTGCCTCCGCTGTGAGCTGGCCTGCTCGTACATGCAGACCGGTGATTTCCAGCCCGCGAAGTCCGTGATCCGCGTCTCTCCGTTCGAGGGACACACCTCCTACGCGCCCTATACCTGCACGCAGTGCGCGGAAGGGTGGTGCATGACTGCTTGCCCGGTGGGCGCGATCACGATCAACGCCGTGGGAGCCAAGGACGTCCTGGACGACCGGTGCGTCGGCTGCAAGCTCTGCACGATCGCCTGTCCCTACGGTACGATGTTCTACGATCCGGCGACGCGCAAGGCCTTCAAGTGCAATCTCTGCGGCGGCGCCCCGGCGTGCGCCGAGGCGTGCCCGACGGCCGCCATCACCTACGAAGACGTGACGACCGGGGACTGGCTCGGCGACTTCGCCCGCGAACGCACCGAACGCGTCCTCGCGGGGGTGCGGTGATGGCCGCCCGACACCTGATCATCGGCGGCGGCACCGCCGGGATGAACGCGATCCGCACCATCCGTGAAGAGGAGTCCGAGCGGTCGACGATCACGCTGGTGAGCGCGGAGAACCCGTACTCGCGGATGGTCCTGCCGTATTACCTCGACCGGTCGATCGCCGAATCGCACGTCTTCACCGCGACCGGGAAGGTGCTGGCCGACTGGGGGGTGACGACCCATCTGGGCAAGCGCGCGACTGCGCTCGACACGAAGGCGAACGTGTGCACCCTCGAGGACGGCACGACCGTCGCGTACGACGACTGCCTGATCGCGACGGGCTCGTCGGCGGTCCGGGCGCCGGTTCCGGGCGCCGACGGACCCGGCGTCCACTCCTTCTGGACCCTGGACCAGGCGCGCGGGGTGATCGCGCAGATCCAGCCGGGCAGCCACGTGGTGATGGTCGGGGCGGGCTTCATCGCCTTCACCATCCTCAACTCCATCCTGGCGCTCGGCGCCAAGCTGACGATCGTCGAAGTGGCCCCGCGCATCCTGCCGCGGATGATCGACGACATCGGCGCCCAGCTCGTCGAGACGTGGCTCAAGAAGCACGGCGTCGCGATCCGCACCGGCGCCAAGCTCACGCGGATCGACGACCTGAAGGGCCGGCAGCGCCTCAAGATGGCCGCGGGTGGCGACCTCGTGGCCGACGTCGTGATCATGGCGACGGGCATTCGGACGAACCTCGATTGGCTCAAGGGCGCGGGCGTGACGATCAAACAGGGCGTCGTCGTGGACGACCACCTGCGCTCGAGCGTCCCGAACGTCTACGCGGCCGGTGACGTGGCCGAGGGCCGCGACCTGATCTCGCAGGCGAACGCGGTGCACGCGATCGAGCCCACCGCGCAGGAGCATGGCCGCGTCGTCGGCGCCAACATGGCCGGCAAGGACATTCGCTACCGCGGCAGCCTCATCATCAACATCGTCGAGGTCTGCCACCTCGACGTCGCGTCGTTCGGCGCGTGGGACGACGCCCGGGCCGAAGCGGCGAGCGGCGTCAAGGCCGACCGGCCCGCGTACCGCAAGCTCCTCTGGCGGGGCGACCGGCTGACGGGGGCGATCATCCTCGGGCCGTCGAGCGACATCTGGACGACCAACGACGTCGGGATGCTGAAGGGACTCGTGCAGTCCGGCGTCTCGCTCGGGCGCTGGAAGGCGCACTTGAAGAAGAATCCGTTCGACGTCAAGCCGGCGTTCATCGCGACGAAGACCACGAGCGCGCTGCTCCCCGAAACCATCCTGGGGCGCCCCTCGAAGGCGCCCGGGGAGACCCCGGTGGCCGTATGACTCCAGCGACTGTGACCGCGCCGAGGCAACCCAGGACGAAAGCAGCGACGACCCCGCGCCCCGGCGGTTTCGCCGGCAACCTGCTGCGCGTGGACCTCACGCGCCGCACCTGCCGGGCCGAGCCGTGGGCCCCCGAGACGATGCGCGAGCTGCTCGGCGGCGTTGGGCTCGGCGCGATGATCCTCTACCGCGAGACGGCGACGAAGGGCGGCAAGGGCAACGTCGCCTGGGACCATCCCGACAACCGGCTCGTGCTGGGCACGGGCCCGCTCGCCGGCCTGCCGGTGTGGGGCACGGGCGGCCTCACCGTCTGCACCATCGGGCCCGGCACCAATGGCCCGACCTCGACCCAGGCCAACGGATTCTTCGGGACGAATCTGAAGTACTGCGGCTACGACGCGATCATCATCCAGGGGCAGGCGAAGGACTGGGTCTATCTCTACATCAACGACGACGTCGTGGAGCTGCGCGACGCCCGGGCGCTGATCGGTCTGGACACATGGGACACTCAGGGGGCGCTCTACCAGGAGACGGGGCTCGCCGGCCACCAGCTCTCCGTCTACTCGATCGGCCCCGCCGGCGAGAACCTCGTGCGTTTCGCCGCCATCCAGGGCGACTACGGCCACGTCGCGTCCAAGAACGGTTGTGGCGCCGTCATGGGAAAGAAGCGGCTCAAGGCGGTCGCGATCGTCAAGGGGACGAAGGCTCTCCACGCCGCCGACCCGCGCGGCGTGATCCAGGCGGCCGACGAGATGGCCCACGATCTCCGCACGGACCCGTCGGCGCGCTCGCTCTACGAGTACGGCACGCTGCCGGGCGTCGTGAATCTTTCGAAGATGGGTGCCCTGCCGATCAAGAACTACACGACCAACCTGACGTCGAATGTCGCCGGGGCCGACATGAGCGCGTGGGAAGCGCCGAAGCTCCGAGAGAACTTCGACCATCGTGGCCACCAATGCAACGCCTGCGGTATGCACCACTGCCACATGTCGGTCATCAGGCAGGGCGACCGGAAGGGGGCGATCGTCGACGAGCCCGAGTATGAAGGCTGGTCCGGTTGCGGATGGGCGATCGGGTCCGCCGACCGCGACGGCGTCGCGTGGCTCAACACCGAATGCGACCGCGCGTGCGTGGACGTCAACGAGTGGGGCTGGCTGTGTGGCTGGGTCATGGAGTGCCAGGAGAAGGGCTACATCACCCGGGAGCAGCTCGGCTTCGAGCTCAAGTGGGGCGACGTCAAGGGCGCCCACCGCCTCCTCCAGATGGTCAGCCGCCGGGAGGGGCTGGGGAACCTCCTCGCCGAGGGCGTCAAGCGCGCCGCCGAAAAGCTCGGCGGCCCCGCCAAGGAGTGCGCCATCTACATCGAGAAGGGCGCGACGCCGCGCGGCCACGATCACCGCGCGCGGTGGGAGGAGATGCTCGACACCTGCACGTCGTCCACCGCGACGATGGAGACGGGGAACCCCGTGCATCCGACGGAGATCGGGCAGCCGGCGCGCGTCAATCCCTTCGACGGCGAACAGGTGGCCAAGTACGTCGCCGGGCTGCGCGGGCGGCGGAGCTTCGAGGACTCGCTCGGCATCTGCATCTTCACGTCGCGGACGCGACTCGAGAGCATCTGCCGTGCTCTCTCGGCGGCGACGGGCTGGACCTTCACGGTCGACGAGGCCCTGCGGTTCGGCCGCCGGACTGCTGCCATCAATCGCGCGACCGCGCTCCGCTGCGGCCACACCGGGGCCATGGAGTATCCGTCGACGCGCTATGGCTCGACGCCCGTGGACGGCCCCGCGAAGGGCCAGGCCATTCGGGCGCAGTGGGAAAAGATGCTCGACACCTGGTACGCCGAGGTCGGCTTCGACCGCAAGACCGGCAGACCGTGGCCGAAGACGCTCAAGGGGCTCGGGCTCGACTGGCTCGCCAAGGATCTTTGGGGCAAGAAAGCATAGACGGCAGGCAGTTTCGGCGGAGCGGACCGCGTATCCTGACCTGCTCACTCAGGTCGGGCGGCGCGCCCGTCGCTTGACCCTCTCCACGCCAGTGTGTTAATTGTTGTCACTCATTCGACACAGATCAACGGGGGTCCTATGGCGCAAGTGATTGGATTCATTGGACTTGGCATCATGGGACGCCCGATGGCCAAAAACCTATTGAAGGCGGGCTACCCTCTGGTCGTCCACAGCCGGAGCCGAGGGCCGGTGGACGAGATCGCTCGGGCGGGCGCCAAGGTCGGCGGCTCCCCACGCGACGTCGCCGCGCAGTCCGACGTTCTGATCACGATGCTTCCCAACTCACCAGACGTCGAGCAGGTGACACTCGGCCGTGATGGCATCATCGAGGGCGCCCGGTCTGGTCTCGTCTTCGTCGACATGTCCACGATCTCGCCGATCGTCTCTCAGAAGATCGGAGGGGCGCTCGCCGCCAAGTCCGTGCGGATGCTGGACGCGCCCGTGTCCGGCGGCGAGAAGGGCGCGACCGACGGGACGCTCTCCATCATGGTCGGCGGCGACAAGGCGGTCTTCGACGCCGTGCTACCGATCTTCCAGGCGATGGGTAGGACGATCACCCACCTCGGGCCGCTCGGCTTCGGCGGGTTCACCAAGCTCGCGAATCAGATCATCGTCGCCGTCAACCTGACGGCGCTCGCCGAGGCGCTGACGCTCGCGAAGAAGGCGGGGCTCGACCGTGAGCTCACCCTGACCGCGCTTGCCGGCGGGCTCGCCGGCTCGAAGTGCCTCGATCAGAAGAAGCCGAACTATCTTGCCGAGACCTACAACCCGGGCTTCAAGATCGACCTGCACTTCAAGGACCTCGGGCTCATCATGGAATCCGCCCGGGCCCTCGGCGTGCCGCTGCCCACGACCGCGGTCGTCCAGGAATTGTTCAGCGCCCTCCGCGTGAAGGGCCGCGGGAGTCTCGATCACTCCGGAGTGATCACCCTGCTGGAAGACTTCGCGGGCCTCTCCAGGTGAGGGCCACGGTCGATCGCGCCGGGCTCGACCCCCAGGGCCGGCTCCCCAAAGTTCAGATCCGTCGGGTGCGGAAGGGCGATCTCTCGAAAATCCGCGACGTCATGGAGCAGACCTTCGGCGACTTCCTGGAACGCCAGCTCGGTACGCGACCCCGGCAGGCGTTCGGCGGCGCACAGTACGTTCATCACCGCTGGCTCATGGAGCCGTGGGGCTGCTTCGTCGCCGAGGAGGACAGCGCGAAGATCGTGGGCGCCGCGCTCGCAGTGACGTGGGGCACGGTCGGCGTGCTGGGGCCGGTGGCCGTGCTCACGAACTACCACAACCAGACGATCGGGCAGCAGCTCATCCGCGCGGCCCAGGATTTCTTCGACGAGAACAAGGCGACGCTCCACGGCTGCGTCACGTACCCGACGAGCCCGAAGCACCTGTACCTCTACCACAAGTTCGGGTACCGGCCGAAGCACCTGACCGCGATCATGAGCCGGACGATCGACCGCGGGGGAGCCCGAGTGCCGGCGGCGCCGAAGCCCGGGAAAACCCCGCTCACGGCGCGCCGCTTCTCCACACTCGAGGAGGCGAAGAAGAAGGCGGCGCTGGCGCGGATCCATCGGATCACCAACGCGATCTGCCGGGGCATGGATCTCGCGAAAGAGATCGAGATCGTCGACGGCCTGGCCCTGGGCGACACGCTCCTCCTGGAGCGTGGCCGCGACCTCATCGGCTTCGCGATTTGCCACACGCCCGGCGTAAGCGAGGCACCGACCGGTGCCTTGTACGTAAAGTTCCTCGCGATCGACCCGCCCCACCGGAAGGCCGAGCACCTCGAGCAGTTCGTCACAACGATCGAAGGCCTCGGGCAGGAGCTGGGTGTGCAACGGGTGATCCTTCCCGTGTATGCTCGCTACTGGGTCGCCTACAACCTCCTCGTCCAATGCGGATACCAGATCGACTTCACCATGATCCGGATGCAGCGGGGCAAGCAGGAGGATTACGAGGACCCCTCGGACCTCGTGCTCGACGACTGGCGCTGATGGGCGCCGCGACGGTGGCGGCCGCGGGCGTCCTGGTGATGGCGCTCGCCGGCAGCGTCGTCGCGCACTCGCTGCTCCTGGAGTCGTCGCCCGCCGCCGGCGTGACCCTCACAGATTCGCCTCCGCAGATCTCGCTGCGTTTCAACAATCGTATCGAGAAAAAGCTCTCGACGATCCGTGTGCTGGACGAGCGCGGCGCCTCGCGGCCCGTCACCGTGCTGGTCGCGGACGGGCCGGCCGAACGCCTGACGGCGGCGCTCCCGCCGCTGGCGTTCGGCTCCTGGCGCATCGAGTGGCAGGTGCTTTCGACGGATGGTCACATCGTGCGCGGGAGCTTCTCCTTCCGCATCGCGCGCTAAGGGCATGGCGCGCTTCGTCGGTGTGCTCCGTCGGGGCCCGGCGGTGCGACCGGGGACGGTGATGCGATGGCGAGGATGATGGGCGGACGCGCGACCGTCGAGGGCACGCGACGGTACACGGAGCGGTTCACCGGACGGCTGGCGGCCGGGCACTTTCGCGAGCTGGAGGGCGGCGCCTGGCTCTCGACGCTGGGGCTCGGCACGTATCTCGGCCCCGAGGACGGCGTGACCGACGTCCTTTATCAGGACGCCGTCCTTCGATCGCTGGAGCTCGGTGTCAACGTGATCGATACGGCGGTGAACTACCGTCATCAGCGCAGCGAGCGCGCGATCAGGACAGCGCTCGCCACTGCGATCGCCAGAGGCGTGGTGGGGCGGGACGAGGTCGTCGTGGCCACCAAGGGCGGCTTCATTTCCTTCGACGGGGCCGTGCCGCGCGATCCGCGCGCGTACTTCGCGGCGACGTACGTCGACACGGGGATCATCAAGCCGGGTGAGGTGGCGAAGGGTGCGCACTGCATGAGCCCGCGCTACCTCCGCGACCAGATCGACCGCAGCCGCGCCAACCTCGGACTCGAGACGCTCGACGTCTACTATCTCCACAACCCGGAGACACAACTCGACGAGGTCGAGCGCGCGGAGTTCCTGATTCGCATTCGCGCCGCCTTCGAGGCGCTGGAGGCGGCGGTCTCGGCCGGGGGCATCGCGCGCTACGGCACCGCGACCTGGACCGGATTCTCCGCGGACCCGGGAGCCCCCGACTACCTGTCGCTCGCGGAGCTCGTCTCCGCGGCTCGCGATGTGGGTGGCAACGATCATCACTTCAGAGTCATCCAGCTGCCGTACAACCTCGGAATGACCGAGGCGTTCACGCGCGCCAATCAGCGCGTGAACGACCGAATGCTCCCGGTGCTCGAGGCCGCCCGGCAGCTCGGCGTCTACGTGATGGCCTCGGCCTCCGTCCACCAGGGCCAGCTCACGCGCAATCTTCCGCCGTTGATCACGGAGTACATCCCCGGTCTCACGAGCGACGCGCAGCGGGCGCTCCAGTTCGTGCGCTCGACGCCGGGTGTCGGTACCGCGCTCGTCGGAATGAAGTCCCCCGAGCATGTCGAGGAGAACACGAGGGTCGGCGCGATCCCCCCGATGGGGTGGGAGCACTTCCAGCGCCTCTTCAGCGCGGCGGGAGGATAGCCGCCGGTTCGCCCCGAAGGGCGCCAGCGCCACGCACGGATCCTGGGGCGGATCGCAAAACATTGCACGGGGCCACCGCCTCGGGTAGGGTGATGCCGTGATCACGCTCGAGCGTGGCCCCACACTCGGCCTCGGATCCGGCTTGCCGTCTCCGTCGTCATCGTCGGCCGTCGCGGTCGCCCTCTGCTCCCAGCGCTCCGGTGGCCGGCAGGGGGAGTGGGCCCGGCGGATGGGGGGAGATCGGCGTGTCGGTCCGGGACACCGTGCGGCGCGAGGTACACGAGGAGACGGGGGTTCATCACCGGGTTCATACCCGTGGGCCTCCACGCGGAGTGTCGCGCCGTTCACTCGCTGAGGGGGAACGGCGCGTGATGCGACGGATTCACCACGTCGGCATCGTCGTGAATCGGCTGGCGGACGCGTATGGCTTCTACCGCGACACGCTGGGGCTGCCGCTCGTCAAAGAGGCGACTATCCCGGACCAGCACGTACGGGCCGCGCTGCTCGGAGCCGGCGAGAGCGAGGTCGAGCTGCTCGAGCCACTGGATCCGTCATCGGGCGTCGGGCGCTATCTGGCCAGGCACGGCGAGGGACTCCACCACCTCTGCTTCGAGACACCGGACATCGTCAAGACGCTGACCTCGCTCAAGGAGATGCGTGTCGAGCTGCTCGATCCGTCGCCGCGCCCCGGGCTCGCCGGACAGATCGCGTTCGTCCATCCGCAGGCGTGCTGTGGCGTGCTCGTCGAGCTGGCGACGCCGTCCTCCGCGGCGGCCGAGCCTCCATCGCCGCTCCGGCTCAAGCGGCTCGTGATCGGCGCCTCTGACGTCACGCGGTCGATCGACGTGCTCCGGTCACTCTTCGGTCTCGAGGAGGTCGCGATGAACGACGGGCCGCGCGCCATGCTGGCGGTGGGCCGCGGCGCGCTGTTGATCGTGCCGGCTGAGGAGGTCGGAGGCACGGAGGGGCTGGTGGCGCTCTCGATGGTCGCCGAAGATTTTCCGGCGTTGACGGCTGCCTTCAACCGCGCGGGCACGGCTCTCCTGCGCGGCACGGGCGAGGTCACCGTCCAGCCCGCGTCGAGTCACGGCGTGCATCTTCACATCAGCCGCTACGAGTAGCCCCGGGCGCCGATAGCCCACCCCGAGCTCCGACGCCCCAATCGCGAGCGGCGGACGGGGCCTGTCGCCGGGGTCCGCGGCCACGCGCCCGGCTCCGTCACCCACTCGCCCGAATCGCAGCAGCTCTTCGAGCTGCGCGCGGGACTCGGGGGTCCCACTCCGCCGGGCGCGTGGCCGCGGACCCGGCTCCACCCGTCCGGACTCGCGAGGCGGGCGTCGGAGCACGGGACGGGCTACCGGCGCTAGTCGGGGCGCCGGACCGCCGCCACCGGAGTCGGAAACTCGTCGGGGTCGATCGGGATCTCGATGATTGCCGGTCCCCCGCCGGCGAGCGCCGCCTTGACGGCGTCTCCGACCTGATCGGGATGTTCGACATAGTAGCCGGCGGCGCCGAAGAGTCGCGCGTACTGGTCGTAGCGTGGGTTGCCGATGTCGCAGCCGATGTATCGGCCACCGTAGAAGTGCTTCTGGTACGCCTTCTCCGATCCCCAACAATTGTTGTTCATGACGAGCGTCACGACCGCGATGTTGTGTCTGACAGCGGTCTCGATCTCCTGGGCGTTCATGAGAAACCCCCCATCCCCGTGGACGGCGACCACCGGTGCCTCAGGACGGCCGAGCTTGGCGCCCAGCGCGGCGGGAAAGGCGAAGCCCAGTCCGCCCAGATCGAGCGGCGTGAGAAACGTGCGCGGCTGCGCGAAGTGCAGGCGATCGTAACCGTACGCCGGGGCGGCTCCCGCGTCGAGCGTCACGATCGTCTGCGGCGGCAGGACACGACGAAGCTCCGCGTAGACACGCTGCGGCTTCAGGGGCTTCGCGCCCATGCCCGCCTCCGCCGCGAGCCGAGCGTGGCGCTGGGCTCGCAGCGTCTCCGCTTCCTGCCGCCAGGACGGCTGCCGGTCGGGAACGCCGTCTTGGGCCAACGCGTTCAGCAAGGCTTGACACGCTTCCCGCGCGTCCGCTTGTATGCCGAGCGCAACCGGATAGTAGCGACCAATGTCACGACTGTCGATGTCGATCTGGATGAGCGCCGTCCCGGGTCGCAGGTAACGGTCGTCGAACTGGGTCGTGAATTGAGCGAGCCGTGAACCCACGACCAGGATCAGGTCCGCCCGCCGACAGGCGGCGGCCGCTTCGGGCGCTCCGGCGCGCCCGAGAGGGCCGAGATACAGTGGGTGTGCATTGGGCACGGCGTCGTTTCGGCCGTACGCCGTGATCATCGGGATCGCGTAGCGGTCGCTCAGCTGAACGACCAGCTCGTTGGCACCGGCCCGGGTGGCTCCTCCGCCGACGAGGAGCAGAGGGCGCTCGGCCTGTCGTAGCCGTCGCACCGCCTCGCGCACGGCGTCCGCGTGCGGGGGCTGCGGGTAGATAACGCGGTAGCGTTCAGGTGCGAGAGCCGCTACGGGTGGCAGTGTGCCGCTCAGCACATCTCGCGGGATCTCGACGAAAACCGGCCCCGGTCGGCCGCTCATGGCCGCGCGGAGCGCCCCGCGCAGGAGCTCGGGGATGCGTTCGGGCTTGTTGATCTGGACCGCGAGCTTGGTCACCGGCCGAAACATGTTGAGCAGGTCGAACTCCTGGAAGGCGTCCTTCTGATAGTGGTCGAGCGCGATTCCGCCGACGAGGACCACGACCGGTGAGTGGGCCACGTACGCGGCGGCCACGCCCGTGATCAGATTGGTCGCGCCGGGACCGCTGGTCACGAGGCAGACGCCCGGCCGATCGGTGACGCGAGCCAGCCCATCGGCCATGAAGGCGGCGGCCTGTTCGTGCCGGACGTTGATGTACTCGACGCTCGAATCGTCGTAGAGCGTGTCGAGGACGTCCAGGAAGGTCGCGCCGACGATTCCGAACATGTGCCGTACCCGCTCAGCCTTCAGCAGCTCCACGACGGCCCGTCCACCCGTCCAGACATCCATATGCGCCCGTCCTCCTGGTGCGCCCCCGGGTCGGCGCGATTCGGCGCGCAACAGGATACCGGCTGCCCAGCCGTAAACAAAGCGCGGGAGTGCGCCGTCGTATGGGCAGACACATTCCGCAAGGAGGATTCTCATGAGACGCCTGCAACGAACGATTGGCACGATGACACTACTCCTGCTCGGGGTGGGCGTTGTGGCCGCCCAGGCAGAGCCCCAGTTCGCTGGTTCCTGGGTGCTCGACCGCTCCCAGAGCCAGTTCCCGACGCACGAGGGTCGCGACCAGGGCCGGCGCGACGCCCAGGCTCAGCCGCCCGAGGTCAAGCTGATGGTCGAGCAGCACGGCACCATGCTGAAGGTCACCCGGACCATGACGAGGGACACCCGGGAGCGCTCGATGACCGACACTCTGGTTGCCGACGGAAGCGATCAGGCTCACCAGGGCTACCGCGGCAACGTCGTAACCCGGGCGGCCTTCGAGGGCGATCGGCTGGTGGTGACTCAAACACACGTGAAGAAGGGCGAGCAGGGCGACCGGACCATGTCCCGGCAGTCCATCTGGACGCTCTCGTCGGACGGTCGGGTCCTGACGATCGATACCACGATGCACAGCCCGCGCGGCGACCGCGCCATGAAGACCGTGTACGTGCGCAGCTGACCTCGCGGGACGGGGCGCCCGCTCTCGGGCGCCCCGTCCGCGTCTCGACGATCACACGAGTTTCTTGTCCTCCGACTCCGGGACGTCTATTCTTCGCACGTCGATGGCGCCGCTTCAGCCGATCGAGACAGAATCGACCACCTGGTGTGTTGGTCGCCGCCAGCTCCTGAGGGGCGCGCTCTCGCTGGGCGCCTCGCATTTCACTCCGCCGCTCGTTCGGCGCGCGCCGGCGCAGACCCGACTCTCCGCGCACCCGTTCACGCTGGGCGTGGCTTCGGGCTATCCCACGCCGACGGGCGTGGCGCTGTGGACTCGCTTGGCCCCGTCGCCCCTGATGCCGGGCGGCGGCATGCCGTCGGAGGCGGTACCGGTCGAGTGGGAAGTGGCGACCGACGATCACATGGCCCACGTCATCCAGCGGGGCACTGCCACCGCGACGCCTTCGTTCGCGCACGCGGTCCACGTCGAGGTCGACGACCTCGAGCCCGGACGGTGGTACTGGTACCGCTTCCGCACGGGCGGTGAGGTGAGTGCGACCGGTCGCACTCGCACGGCGCCGCCCGCGAATGCCGGGGGCGATCGCCTGCGGTTCGCGTTCGCCTCCTGTCAGCAGTACGAGCAGGGCTACTTCACCGCGTACCGCCACATGCTCGCTGAGGACCTCGACCTGATCATCCACGTTGGCGACTACATCTACGAATCGTCCTGGGGCCGGGACCACGTGCGAAAGCATGGCGCGCCGGAGCCCCGCACGCTCGACGACTACCGAATCCGCCATGCGCTCTACAAGGGCGACGCCGATCTCCAGGCCGCGCACGCGGCGTGTCCCTGGGTCTGCACCTGGGACGACCACGAGGTCCAGAACGACTACGCCAACGACCGCTCGGAACGCCGCGAGGCCCCGGAATGGTTCTTGCGGCGGCGCGCCGCCGCATACAAGGCTTACTACGAGCACATGCCGCTCCGTCGCCAGATGATGCCCAACGGGCCGCACATGCGCCTGTTCGAGCAGGTCGCCTTCGGACGTCTCGCCCAGATCCATCTGCTCGACGACCGGCAGTACCGTTCGCCCCAGCCGTGTGCCGCGCCCGGGCGGGGCGGCGCCGCCACCGTCGAAGACTGCCAGGAGCGGCTCGACTCGCGCATCACCATGCTCGGTGACGTCCAGGAGCGCTGGCTCCTGGCAGGGCTCGACCGCTCGACCGCTCGCTGGAACCTCATCGCTCAGCAGACCCTCATGGCCCAGCTCGATCGGAAGCCCGGCCCGGGCCGGCAGTTCTGGACTGACGGATGGGACGGCTATCCGGCGGCCCGCCGCCGCCTGCTGGACTACCTCGGCCAGCGGAAGCCGGCCAACCCGATCGTGCTCGGCGGCGACGTGCACTCGTTCTGGGTGACCGACCTCAAGCCTGACTTCGACGACCCGCGCTCGCCCGTCGTCGCGACCGAGTTCGTCGGCACGTCCATCACGTCGCAGTTCAGGCGCCGCCAGGAGGAGCTCGAGGCGCTGCTGGTCGACAACCCCCACATCCGGCTCGGCAATGGCACCCGACGGGGATACGTGCGCGTGGAGATCACGCGAGAACGGCTGCGCGCCGATTTGAGAACGGTGCGTAGCGTGACCCGGCCGCGCGCCGAGGTCGACACCCTGGCCACCTTCGTGGTTGAAGATGGGCGGCCCGGGGCGGTGCGCGCGTAGGGGCCAGGTCGCAACCGGCTGCCAGCTTTCCGGGCGTCCCCTTGGCTAACAAGAGACAATAGGCGTACTGGAGGCATCGAGCCATTCGATTCCTGGCCGTTCACCCTGGTCCCCTGATGTACACGAAGATCTACCTGCGCCTGGAGCCGCTCGGGCTCGAGCTGGTAGCCGCGGCCGTCCGCCAGGCCGGCCACCAGGTTCAGCTCATCGACCTGCAGGCGGAAACGCACAAGGATTACGTGAGGCTCATCGACCACTGGCAGCCGGACGTCGTGGCGTTCTCCTGCAACTACCTGGCGAACGTTCCCGAGATCGTCGACCTCGCGAAGCTGACTCGCGCCAAGCGGCCCGAAACCTTCGTGCTCGTCGGGGGCCACAGCGCCTCCTTCATCGCGCAGGAGCTCCTCGAGCACGCCGGCGGGGCCATCGATTGCGTCGTGAAGGGCGAGGGCGAGGCGTCGGTGCTCCCGCTGCTCGAAGCGGTCGAGCACGATCGCCGCGCGGTCGCAAAAGTGGCCGGCGTCGTCACCCTCGGCGGCGAGGGTCCGCCGGCTCGTCTGGTGGAGAACCTGGACGAGCTCCTACCCGCCCGTGACCTGCTCCGGCACCGCCGACGGTACTTTCTCGGCACGCTCGATCCCTGCGCGTCGATCGAGTTCGCCCGCGGCTGCCCCTGGGACTGCTCGTTCTGCAGCGCGTGGACGTTCTACGGTCGAAGCTACCGGGTGGTCAGCCCGGAGCGGGCAGTGGACGACCTCGCCTCGATCAAGGAATCCGGCGTCTTCATCGTGGACGACGTGGCCTTCGTGCAGGCCAAGCACGGCTTCGAGATCGGCGAAGCCATCGCGCGCCGCGGAATCCGCAAGCAGTACTATCTGGAGACCCGAGGCGACGTGCTGCTGCGCAATCGGGATGTCTTCAAGTTCTGGACCCGCCTGGGGCTGCGCTACATGTTCCTGGGGCTCGAAGCCATCGACGAGGAGGGGCTGCGCAAGTACCGCAAGCGGATCTCCCTCGGCCGCGCCTTCGAAGCCCTCGAGTTCGCGCGCTCGCTCGGCATCATGGTCGCGATCAACCTGATCGCCGATCCCGACTGGGACCGCGAGCGGTTCGAAGTGATCCGCCAGTGGTGCCTGGAGATCCCCGAGATCGTGAACATCTCGGTCAACACGCCCTATCCGGGCACGGAGACGTGGCACACGGAGGCGCGCCGGGTCCACACGCGGGACTACCGCCTTTACGACATCCAGCACGCGGTCCTGCCGACGCGGTTGCCGCTGGCGGAGTTCTACGACGAGCTGATCCGTACCCAGCGCGTTCTCGCGATGAAGCATCTCGGGTGGAGCGCGCTCCGAGATCTGGCGACGATCGTACTCGGCCAGCTGGCGCGCGGACAGACGAACTTCGTCCGGAGCCTCTGGAAGTTCAATCAAGTGTACGATCCGGCGCTCATGCTCGCCGACCACCGCCGTCCCGTCACCTACGAGATGAAGCTGCCGCCTCCGCCACAGGCGACGGTCGATCCACAGGGGCTGTATATCTTGAACCCGCGCGGCCGTTCCGGCCGCTCCATCGACGACGCCACCGAGCAGTTCGTCGAGACCACCCGGATGGGAACGAGTGAATAGCGGCGCCAGAGCACGCGGAGGTGACATGTGAGCGCAAAGCCGTGCGTTCTCGAGTTCGGGATGGGCGTTGACGTGCACGGGCGCGACTCCACCAAGGCGGCCTGCCGCGCGGTGTCGGACGCCATCCGGCACTCGAGCCTGCCCCTCTTCCAGGACGTCCGCGAGCGCGGCGGGCGAATGCTGGTCGACGTGACCGTGGGTGTCCCCGACCCGGACTCGGTCAAGGTCGATGTCGTTCGGCGCGAGCTTCCGCACGGCGAGGTGACCGTCCGCGCCGTCAACGGCGGCCTCCGCTCGCCAAGCTCGGACACGCTCATCGCGTGCGCGGCCATCACCGTCAGCGTCGAATACCCTCCCGAGACTCCCAAATGAGCGCGACGGCGACCGGAACGGGCCTCAAGCGGTTACAGCACCTGGTCCTGTGGGTCTCGAACGTCCAGCGCAGCGTGCGCTTCTACTGTGACGTCGTGGGCTTCGAGGTCCAGCGACTCTATCCGAACGCGGCCTTCCTGAAGATCCCCGGCACCCCGGACGACCATCATCTCGGCCTGTTCGAGCAGACGGGCGTGGCGCGCCCGGACGAGCGCGTGGCGCGTATGTATCACTCCGCCTGGGAGGTCGGCGACCTCGTCGACCTGGCCCGCGCGCGGCAGCGGCTTGCCGAGGCCGGAGCGCTGGTCGGCTCGTCCGATCACGGCGTCAGCCTGTCGCTGTACGCGAAAGATCCCGACGGGCTCGAATTCGAGATCTTCTGGACGGTGCCCGGCGGTACGTCCGCTCGCACGACGGAGCTGGATCTCGAAGGCGAGCTCGCCCGACGCGGCGTGACGCTGGCCTGACGCGAACCGAAGCGCGGCGCAGGACGCGTCCGGTTTGCCGTTCTCAGCTTTGAGAAGCCGCTACGGTGTCATTCTTACCACCGAGCAAGATCTGTGCAGCGGTGGGGATCCAATGCTCGACACGCCTTGTACCGTGGCCACGCGACGCGCTATTGTGTTAGAGTCCCGCGCCTGAGCGGGACCCCGTGCGAAGCGCGACAGAGGTGTGCTCCCCGTCGAGCGGGACGTGCCCGCCAGCGACCGGATGTCTCCGCAGCATCAGGGCTGCGTCAGCAGTGAGACTGAAGGTGATCCAAACGATGACCGCGTCGATCCTCGTCGTGGACGACGAGCCGGCGATCCAGGACATCCTGACCTGGTCGCTCGCAGCCGAGGGCTATCGCGTGGCGACAGCCGGGAGCGGCGAAGAGGCCCTGACCCGCGTCGGGGAGCAGGACTTCGACGTCATCGTCACGGACATCGTGATGCCGGGTCTCAACGGCCTGGACGTGCTCGAGCGATCGCGGGTGCTGAATCCGCGCGCGTCGGTCATCGTGATGACCGCGTACGCGGCGCTCGAAACCGCGATCGCCGCGCTTCGTCGAGGCGCGTGCGACTACCTCGAGAAGCCTTTCTCCATCGATGTTCTCAAGGAGCGCGTGCAGCGTCTGCTCCAGTATCGGGAGACGATCTGGAAAGACGGGCTCGTGCGGCGGGCGGTGCAGCCGCCGTCCGCCGGCCACACGCTCGTCGGGGAGAGCGACGCGATCCGGTCCGTGCGCGAGCAGATCGCGCTGGCGGCCCGCACGTCGAGTAACGTCCTGGTCACCGGCGAGAGCGGCGTCGGGAAGGACCTGGTCGCCCACGCCGTTCACGCCGCCAGCTCGCGCCATGACGGCAGCTTCGTCCCGGTCAACTGCGGCGCGATTCCGGAGATGCTGCTCGAGAGCCAGCTTTTCGGCCACGTGCGCGGTGCCTTCACGACGGCGGTGCAGGCGAACCCCGGACTCTTCGTGACGGCGAGCCACGGTACGCTCTACCTGGACGAGATCGGTGAGCTGCCGTTGCAATTGCAAGTAAAGCTGCTCCGGGTCATCGAAGACAAGTGCATCCTGCCGGCGAGCGACACGAAGCCCGTGCCGGTGGACACCCGGATCATCGCCAGCACGAACCGCGACCTCGATCGGGAGGTCGAGGCTGGACGGTTCCGCGAGGATCTGCTTTACCGGCTCAACGTCGTGCACCTCACGGTGCCGCCGCTGCGGGAGCGGCGCGGCGACATCCCGATCCTGGTCGATCACTTCGTCGACCGGCTCAACGCCAAGCTCGGCACGCGATACCTCGGCGTCGAGCGAGACGCGCTCTGGTCGCTCAGCGGCCGGCCGTGGCGAGGCAACGTCCGCGAGCTCGAGAACGTCCTCGAACGGACCATGGTCCTCGGCAGCGGCGACCTCCTCTCCCTTCGCGACCTGTCGCCCGACCAGGGATCGCCCCGCGGAGCGCCGCCCCAGGATCTTCGCGGAGCCGTGCGTCGGTTCGAGCGCCAGCATCTGATGGACGTCCTGGCCGCGACGCAGTCCGACAAGCGCAAGGCGGCCCGCGTGCTCGGCATCAGCCTCGCCTCGCTCTACCGGAAGCTCCACGGCGAGACCGTCGACGCGCCGGAGCAGCCGAACTAGTCTGTCCCGGCCGCGCCGCGCGTCAGTGAACCGACGCGCCGGCGATCGCGAGCGTGGTTTCGGCGGGCGCGCCCGGGACGAGCAGGCCAACGGTCACGTTCAGATGCGTGAGCATGCCGCTTTCGAACTCGCTGATGGACTCGCCGAACGCGTGGCGAAAGTTCGCGTGTCGGTCGGATGACTGTGCGAACGAGGCAAAGTACCCCCTCACCGTGTCGAGACCCTGCCGCGCGATGAGATGGTCGGCCATGAGAAAGGCCAGCTGGTAGGTCGGGAGCGAGCCGTCCCGAACGTGCCAGCGAGTGAAGCCCGGAGGAGTGCCGCGGGCCTCCAGAGCCAGCCCGCCCTGGAGCAGTGACGCGTGGTTGCGGATGCCTGAGACCGCCGCGAGGCGCCGGCTACTCAATGTGTCCAGGCCCAGGCGCTCGAGGGTGGAGAAGGCCACCCACTCGGCCATGCCCTCAGCCAGCCATTGCTCTCCACGCCCCTCGCCGCCGGCCATGTCGATCTGCGACACGTGAGTGAGCTCGTGGGCGATGAGACGCAACCGTTCGCGCCCAGTTCGGCCCGGAGCACCTTCGTTCAGGAGTACCTGACCTTGCAGGCCGACGCCGATCGCGACGTCGCTCAGCTTTGCGGCGAGGACCGGAGAGACGCGCGCGTCCTGGATCAGACCTCGCTCGAACGGTCGGCGTCCGGCGTACACGTAGACCGTCACTCGGTCCGGAAGCGCGAGTCGGAAGTTCTTCGTCATGATAGCCGCGATGCCTCGCACGGCCGCCCGGGTGGAGCCGAGCGCTCGAGCGTCGGACGGGGGCGCCAGTGAGATCGGGTCGAGCCAGATGGGCAGAACGACTCGGCCGCTGCTCCCGACGGCAGCGGCTCGGCGCAATACGGCCAGTGCACTTTCCTCCGAGAACAGTCGAGGGAATCGATCGGAGCTGGTGGACTACCGCGTTTCCCTACGTCGCAGGAATTATTACACGACTGCGTCGAGCCGAGAAGCGAGATCCAAGGGGGGAGACGAGCCTCGCGGCGGTCTCCCGCCGCGAGGCTCACGAGCCGAGACTAATTCTTGCCGGACCCGGGGGAGCCGGGAGTCTTCGTGGCTTCGGTGCTCCCGGGGGCAGGGCTCCCAGGGGCGGGGCTCATCGGCGCACTACCGAGCGAGCCCTCCGAAGGCGAGGTCGGCGGCGAGGCCGAGGGCGAGCGATCGCCACTCGGGTTCCCGCCCGTGCGGCCACTCTGGCCCGAATCCGTGCATCCCGCCGCGAGACCGGTCAGCAGGGCAAGGGCACAAAGTCCCGAAAGAAGCCTCCTCATGTCCGATCCTCCCTGGGGCGCCATGCCCCTATCCCTTGATTAGAACGGAAGTTGCGACCTTTTGGCCGCCCCTCTCCTCGTATTCGGCCGTGATCTGGGCGCCCGGTTTCAGCTGGTCCTTCGCGACCTTTACCGAGCTTGGAATGGAAAGCTTTGTTCCGTCCTCCAGTGTGACGATGTTGCCACTCACGGCCTTGATCGTACCTTCGACCCTCTGGCCCATCTTGCCGTCGGATTTCTGCTCCATCGTTTTCGGCTGGGCCGGGTCGGGCTTCATCTGGGCTGCCGTTGTCGAGACACCCAGCGACACGGTCATCAGAACCGCGACCAGGACTGCCAGGACTCGGATCATTGCGTGACCTCCTTTGTGGTGGTGTTGGCCGGCCCCAGTGGCCTGTACTGTGGAGTCCGTGTCGTCGACCCAAAGCAACGCACGTGCCAGGCGCTGTTGGGTCGGCGCTCCATGAATTCTTGAGCTTTCGTGAGACAGGAGACGAGCCCTTCGTGTAACCCTTACAACCTCGAGAAAAAAATACTTCCTCGACGTCCGATCGCGATGGTTCGCTCGACGATCCGCTGCTTGCCGTCCGTGTAGAACTTGCGGTCGCGGTCAGTAGAAGTTACCTGTTTTCCTCGGCTCGGACTCCGTGCTTGCGATCTCGGCGGCCGTAAACTCCTCGATGAGCCGAAGCGGTGGATGTGGCACGGACTTGGCATCGCCCGGCCGGAAGAGGTGACGCCAATGAAGATACTCCGTGCCGTGCGCTCCCTTCTCATTACCACAGGGCTCCTGCTCGTACCGTGGCCTGCGCGACGTGGTTGGGCACAACTCGTCGGCGCTCCAGCGCCGTCCGGGACTCAATCCGACGGAGCGACGGTCGTGATCCTGGTGATCGCCATGTTGCTGATCATCGGCGCTCTGGTGAAGATCCTCGATCTCAAACGTAAGCGTGAGAGCGAAGCGGTTGTCGTGCAGGCCCAGATCTCTGACGCGGTCCTCCGCGACCCGGCTCTGTTCAGCCTGCCGATCACCCCGACGGCGCATGTGCCGCTGTGGAAGGGTTCGCCGGTCACGGTCGAGGTGGCCGGCCAGGTGCCGTCCGACGATCTTCGCCTGGCGGCGCTCCGCGTCGTCGAGCGTGAGGCGTCGCACCTGCGACCCGACGTACGGATCGAGTCCCGGATCGGCGTCGTGCCGACAATGGCTCGTCGATCCGCCTGACACCCAGGTAGGAGGGCCCGCGATCCAGTCCGTTGGGCGGCCAGTTCGACGGGTCTGGGTGCAATTCGGGGCCAGGTGCCGTACAATGCCCGTGCCGTTCCCGGGAGACGGGCCGTCGACCGGAGTTCGACGATCATGGAGGGCACCATGGCCAACGACGCTTCGCCAACCCTGAGCACGGCTGAGCCGCCGCGCGGCATCAACCATATGGTCCTCAACGTGAGGAACCTCGAGGTTTCGCACCGGTTCTGGACCGACATCATGGGCTTTCGATGCGTGGCCGAGCTCAAGCCCATCCCGGGACGCCAACGGCCGAAAATGCGCTTTTACAGCGGGCTCGATGCGAAAGGCGACGTGACCCATCACGATCTGGCGCTGGCCGAAGTCCCCGAGACCAATGGCGATGGCGCCCCCGAGCAGTGGAGCCTGATGCCGGGCCGGGTAGGGCTGAACCACGTGGCGATCGCGTGGCCCGACCGGGATTCGTGGCTGAAGCAGGTCGCCTATCTTCGGAGCAAAGGCGTGCCGTTCCTCCGGCGCGTCAACCACGGCATGACCCACAGCGTCTACATCGCGGATCCCGATGGTCACGGCATCGAAGTGCTCTACGAGCTCCCGCGAGAAGTGTGGCAGGGTGACATCGACGGCGCGCAGAACTACGCGGAGATGCTCCCCACGGAGGGCGACGAGGCGCTGGTCGATCGGACGGAGAACCCGGTGTTCGATGCTGCGGCGCACGCCCGGTAGCGGGGTCTTCCTGGCCGCGTCGCGCCGCGTCTAAGTCGTCGGTCCGCCGCGAGGCGATCAGGTGGCCCTGGGCGGGGGCCAGCCCAACCACTCGCAGATGGCCCGGCCCATGATCCACTTCTTGTCCTGCCCGGAGAGCCAGGGTAACTCCTCGGTAAAGAGCGTCACCGCCTGACGCCAGGGGCACGGCAGCCGCGTCCAGTCGGTGCCCCAGAACGTCCGGCGTGGCCCGAACGCGTCGTACACCAGGCGAATGTGCGCGTGGAGTCCGGGGAAGGGATAGGGCTCGGTGGAGTAGCACGGCAGTGCCGAGGCCTTGACCGCGATGTTCCCGCGTCGCGCGAGCGTGCAGAGATCCGCCAAGCCGGCGAAGGCCTCGGTGCCCTTGGAACCGCTGCGGATCCCCAGGTGATCGATGACGAGCCTGAGCCCGGGATGACGCTCGGCGATGCGATCGACGGCGGCGAACGAGCCGGCCACAGACATCATCACGGGGATGCCGGCACGCTCCGCGGCCGCCCAGAGCCAGTCGGCCGTGCCGTCCGTCAGCCACGGTCGCTGTCTCTCCGTGGAGAACGTGGAGCGCATCCCGAGCATGCCGGGCTGACGCTTCCATCCGTCGACGCGCACCCGGCTCTCCGGCTTCTCGATCGCCAGTCGCCCCATCACGGCGAACCGGTCCGGGTGCAGCCGCGCCGCTTCGAGCGCCAGGTCGTTGCGATCGCCCTCCCACGACGGCGGCACGATGACGACGCGATCGACGCCGGCCTCCTTCATGCCATCGAGCGCCATATCCTTGGTGACGGGATAGGGCTTGTGGGCCCGGTGCGCCTCGCCCGGCGGCCAGGGGCGCCCGGGGGTATCGGCGCCCCAGACGTGCACCTGCGCGTCGACGATCAGCATGTCTCGCGCGGTCGCTCACTCCCTCCGGGCGACGGGCCCGCGCAGTAACCGGCCGGGCAGCGCGCCGGTGTGCTTGCCGTCGCGCAGCAGGACCTCGCCGTTGACGACGGTGGCGGCGATGCCGCGCGTGCGCTGCACGAGCCGACGCGCACCGGAGGGAAGGTCGTCCACCACCTCCGGCATCTCCGCGGCGATCGTCTCGGGATCGAAGACGACGAGGTCGGCCGCCATTCCCTCGCGGATGAGCCCGCGGTCGGCAAAGCCCCAGAGCGTGGCCGGCACCAGCGTCAGCATCCGCACCGCCTGCTCGAGGGTGAACGCCTGCTTGCGGCGCACCCAGTGATAGAGCAGGTGCGTCTGCAGCGACGAGTCCATGAGCTGCGAGACGTGCGCGCCCGAGTCGGAGAACGTGACGACGGCCCGCGGGTGCCGCATCAGCTCGAGGGCGTAGTCCTGGTCCTCGTTGGCGACCGGCTGGAGGAAGAAGAGGTCGAGGTCCTTCTCCAACGCGAGGTCGATCATGGTCTCGGCCGGATGCTGGCCGCGCTCGCGGGCGACCTCGGCGACCGTGCGATGCGGTCCTTCCACGGTATCGAAGACGAGGAGCCAATCGTAGTCGGCGGCGCGCGCTTCGGCCCCGACGGGACGCTGGCCGTCGCTTTCACCCGAGGCCTCGATGAGCCGGCGGCGCAACTCGGGGTCGTGGAGCCGCCGCCGCTGCTCGGCGAGCGGCAGCGCGCGTAGCTCTTTCCACACCGGCAGCCGGTCGAAGGGCATCTGGGTCTTGAACGAGAGCAGCGCGCTCAGCGAGCGGCTGTGCACCTGGGCGAACATGCGCCCGCCGGCGGCGGCGGTCTCGTCGAGAAGATCGAGGTACTTCCGCCAGACGTCCGGCACGCCACGACGGCTGAACACCCCGAACGTCACCGGGCGCCCGGTCTCGACGGCGAGATCGCGCAGCCGGACGTGGTAGTCGCGCAGACCCGGATCGCCCGGAGCACGGTCCACGCCCTCACCGGCGATCTCGAAGAGTCCGGCGTTCAGCTCGCCCATGACGCCGACCAGCCGCCGCACTTCGTCCCACGTCGCCAGGCGGCTCGCGACGTAACGCCCGTCGGGAGTCTCGTGGGCCGGCGACCGTGAGGTCGTGAACCCGATCGCGCCGGCGCGGATGGCGTCGCGCACCTCGCGCTCCATCGCCTTGAGATCGTCCTCGCTGGCCGCCTGCTCGAACGCCCGCTCGCCCATCACGTAAGTGCGTACGGCCGAGTGGCCGACGTAGCCCCCGTAGTTGATGCCCTTGGGCAGGGAGTCGAGGCAGTCGAGGAACTCGGGGAAGGTGGTCCAGCGCCACTCGATGCCCGCCTCCATGGCAGCGGGCGGGATGTCCTCGGCGCGCTGGAGATTGCGGACGACGAGGTGCTTGTTCTCCTTGGCGCAGGGGGCGAGCGTGAAGCCGCAGTTACCCATCACGACCGAGGTGATGCCGTGCCAGCAGGACGAGGTACCGAGCGGATCCCAGAAGATCTGCGCGTCCATGTGCGTGTGGCCGTCCACGAAGCCGGGTGTGACCACCTGGCCCTCGGCGTCGACCACCTCGCGGGCGCGCTCCCGGATCCGGCCGATCGTGACGATGCGGCCGTGCCGCACGCCGACGTCGGCCCGATACCGCGGTAGCCCGGATCCATCGATCACCGTTCCGTTCTTGATCACCAGGTCGTAGGACATTCTCAGGTCCTCTCTCCAGATCGTTGTCGTCGCGCGGCGCGTCTCGGCCCGACTACCGCTGGCCCTGGGCCCGGTCGGCGACCTGGACGCTCTTCTTGTCGAGGTCGAAGCGCAGCGTCTTCTGGCTCTCGACGTCGCCGCCGGTGACCCGGATGAAGAACGTGTCGTCACCGTACTCGATCGAATGGATGTCGCCGACCGCGAACACCGCGGCGTGGCCGGCCTCGTTCATGAAGTCGCGCTGGAGCTCGAGCTCCGCGTGGCCGGGCTTGCTTCCGTCGTCCAGGCGGCGCCACCGGCGCATCCGCGTCGGATTCTTGTAGTTGCCGTAGATCACCCAGCACGGGCCGTGGTCGTGCGGGACGGACTTCCCGCCCTTTTCCCGGCCGTGCACGAGCACGTGAACGTCGGTCTCGGGATCGTGGCCGATCGTCGTGCGCTCCTTGTACGGCACCGGCTCGCCCAGATGCTTCTTCAACAGCTCGGGGTTGCGGAGCAGATTTTCCAGGTGGTCGCGGATCTCGGCGAGCCCCGACGGAACGCCTTTATCTGGACCATCTCAAGGACGGCAAGGAGCTGCCGTGGCCCCTGCCGAGGCGGCACTTCAAGCCGGAGGTGGCCGTCCGCACGTACACCGAACACCTCGCCGCGTGGGAGGCGATGGACCGGCTCGGGTACGACGGCGTGGGATTCAACGAGCACCACACCTCACCTTACGGGCTCATGAACTCGCCGAACCTCCTCGCCGCCGCGGCCGCGCAGCGGACGCAGCGGCTCAAGCTCCTCATGTACGGCAACCTGCTCCCGCTGCACGACCCGCTCCGGCTGGCCGAGGAGCTGGCGATGCTTGACTGCATGTCGAACGGCCGCATCGTCTCCGGCTTCGCGCGCGGCATCCCGCGCGAGCACAACGTCTACAAGGTGCCGCTCGCCGATTCGCGCGCCCGCTTCGAAGAGGCGTGGGAGATCATCTACCGCGCGTGGACGGAAGAGGTGTTCTCCTACGAGGGCCGGTTCTGGTCGTATCGCGACGTCGCCATCTGGCCGCGGCCGGTGCAGCAGCCGCACCTGCCCGTCTGGGTGCCCGTCACCGGCAGCAAGGAGACGATCGAGTGGGCGGCTCGCCACAATATCCCGATCACCCCCGGCCTGGCTCCGCTGCGGGGACTGCGCGAGGACATCATCCGCTACTACGCCCGCTGTCTCGGCCAGCACGGCCACCGGTTGACGCCGGACCACCTGATCATCCAGGCGAGCGCGTACGTTGCCGACAGCAAGGCCCAGGCGGTGCGCGAGGCCGGCCCCTATCTGCTCTACTTCAACCAGACGCTCTTCAGCCACGGCAACATCACAGAGGCCAACCTGCAGCGCGACGCCGGCTACCTGAGCTCGGCGTCCTTCGATTACCTGCGTCCCGAGAATCTGCCCGCGGTCTCCGGCGCCCGCGAGCGCTACCGTGACATGACCATGGCCGATGTCGAGCGCGAGGCGGAGCACCTGCCGTGGGGGACGGCCGACGAGGTGATCGAGCGGATCGTCGCCGCCGCCGACCACGCCGGCGCGGCCACCGTGCTCGTGAACATGAACCGCGGCGCCATGCCGCACGAGATGTTCATGGAGCAGGTGCACCGGTTCGGGAGCAAGGTGCTGCCCGCGTTGAAGGCCCACACCGTCGCGGCTCGATGACCGACCCGCGCGTCGTGATGACGGTGGCCGCCGTCATCCTGACGCTTTGCTCGGCGCCGGCGTCGGCCGCGGACCCGACCTCGGAGCTCGTGGCCCGAGGGAAATACGTGTTCGGGGCCGCGGGGGGATGCGCCTGCCACACTCCGCCCGAGGCGCTCGGGCTGAATGCGGGCGGCATGAAATTCGAGCTCCTCTTCGGCGTCGTCTACTCAGGGAATATCACCCCGGACCCCGAGACCGGGATCGGGCGGTGGACCGACGCGCAGGTGACGGACGCGATACGACGCGGGGAGCGCCCGGACGGTTCGAGGCTGTTCCCGATCCACCCGTACGAGTACTTCGCCAATATCGCCGACGATGAAGCCCGAGCGCTGGTCGCCTATCTGAAGAGCGTGAGACCGATCAGGTCTTCCGTGCCGGCGCGATCGCTGCGGATTCCGACCCCGACGATTCGGGTCGGTCCCGCGCCGAAAGAGGCGCCGCGAGGCGGGCCGGAGCGCGGCGAGTATCTCGCCATGGGAGCGGCGCACTGCGCCGATTGCCACACGCCACGGCGATTCAACGGCTCGCAGGACGCGGCCAAATTCCTCGCCGGCGGGCCCGGGCCGGAGGGAAGCCTGCCGGCCAACATCACGCCTCACCTCGAGACCGGGATCGGCCGCTGGACCGAGGCTCAGATCGCTCGATTTCTTCGAACCGGCGTGAAGCCCTCGGGGCAGGAAGCGTTCTCGCTCATGCAGGTGGTCATCAAGGGCACGTCGGCCGGTTACAAGGACCTCACGGAGGCCGACGCCGCTGCGATCGCCCGGTATCTCAAGACTGTCCCGGCGATCGAGAACAGGGTTCGCTAGCCCGACTCCTCGTCCCGCGCGCCCGAAGTGCGCTGCTTGAACTCGGCCGGCACCTGGCGGCCCGCGTCGGTGAAGGCGCGACGGATCGCCTCCACGTTCGGGCTGAAGATCGTCTTGCGGTTCTCGCGCGCCCACTCGTTCGACCCGCGCGTCGTGTCGGTGGAACCCTGGAAGCGCGGCATGACGTAGCGCGCAAAGAGCTCGTAGGACCGCAACGTCTGCTCCCGCGTCGCCCACTCGTGGGCGCGGAAGAGCAGGCCGCCGAAGCCGCCGTCGCTCAGCCGCTGCAGGTGCTCGATGCCGCGCACGACCGTGTCCACCGAGCCGACGAGCGTGGTGCCCATCGTCACGCCCTCGGTCAGTGGATCGTCCGAGCGGCCCGGCGGCCGGCCGAGCGTCTCCTCGAAGTAGCTGATCGTCTCGTGCCGCTCCGCGCGTGTGACCTGGCGCAGTGCCTCCTCGTCGTCCTCGGCCACGTGGACGTTGACGACGAGTCGCCACTCCTTGCGGTCCATGCGCTTGCCGTGCTTCGCGGCGGTCTCTTCAGCGAGCTTCCACTGGTTGGCTAGCGCCTCGGGTCCACCGGGGAGCCCGGCGCCCAGCGAGAGCACGCCGAGGCCGTGCCGGCCCGCGGCGACCACGCCGGCCGGGGTCATGACGCTCGCGACCGCGATCGGGAAGTGCGGCTCGGTGTAAGGCGCCAGGTGCAGCCGCGCCTGCCGCAGCTCGAACCAGTCGGTCTTCATCGTCACCGGCTCCTCGCAGCGGAGGAGCTGCATGATCGCGTCGAGCGCTTCGTCCATCCGCGGACGCTGGGTCACCGGCTCGATGCCGAGCATGTACGCATCGGACACGAGCGCGCCCGGGCCGCAGCCGAGCATCGAGCGGCCGCGCGTCATATGGTCGAGCTGGACGAAACGCTGCGCCACCAGCAGGGGATGATGGTAGGGCAGGCTCGTCACGCCCGAGCCGAGCATGATGTGGCGGGTGCGCTCGGCGGCGGCGGCGATGAAGATCTCCGGCGAGGCGATCAGCTCCCATCCCGCCGAGTGGTGCTCGCCGACCCAGACCTCGTCGTAGCCGAGGTAGTCGAGCCACTCGATGAGCTCCATGTCGCGCGAGAGGGCCAGCGTGGGGTTCTCACCGATCCGGTGGAACGGCGCCAGGAAGATTCCGAACTTCATGCCTTTGTGGGCCATGGCGACTTCGATGCTACCATGCCGTCCCATGATCAACCAGACGATCCGCGTAGGATTCGTGGGCGCAGGCGCCAACACGCGTAAACATCACATCCCGAAACTCCGGGCGCAGCCCGGCGTCGAGCTGGTGGCGGTCGCGAACCGCACCAAGGAGTCGAGCGAGCGCGTCGCCCGCGAGTTCGGGATCCCCCGGGTCTACGACGACTGGCGCAACCTCGTGCGGGCGCCGGACGTCGACGCGGTCTGCATCGGCACCTGGCCGTACGTGCACTGCGCGATCACGCTGGCGGCGCTCGACGCCGGCAAGCACGTTCTGTGCGAGGCGCGCATGGCCATGGACGCCGCCGTTGCGCGGCGCATGCTGGACGGCGCGCGCCGGGCGCCGCACCTCATCACGCAGCTGGTGCCGGCGCCGAACACGCTCGAGGTCGACGCGACGTTGCAACGGCTCGTCGCCGAGGGCTACGTCGGCGAGGTGCTCGCGGTCGAGATCCGGGCGATCCAGGGGCGCTTCGTCGACCCCGCCGAGGCGCTGCACTGGCGTCAGGACGCCACGGTCAGCGGCCTCAACGTCATGAGCATGGGCATCTGGTACGAGGCGCTGACGCGGTGGTTGCCGCCGGCAAGCCGGGTGATGGCGGTGACGAAGACCGCTGTCCCGCGGCGCCGCGACGTAGGCGGCGCCTGGCACGACGTGCGGATCCCGGATCACGTCGACATCCTGGCCACGCTGGTCGGCGGCGCCGTCGCCAATCTCCGCTTCAGCTCGGTGACAGCGCTCGCGCCGCCGAGCGAGGTGTGGATCTTCGGCACGGACGGCACGCTCCGGCTCGAGGTCGACGCCAGGCGCCTCTCGGGCGGGCGCCGCGGCGATCGCGAGCGTCGCGAGATTCCGATTCCCGCCGAGCGGCGGATCGGCTGGCGAGTGGAGGAGGAGTTCGTGAGCGCGCTCCGCGGTCACGAGAAGATCACCCGGACGACCTTCGAGGACGGCGTTCGTTACATGGAGTTCACCGACGCCGTCGCCAGGAGCGCCGCGAGCGGCCAGGCCCTCGACGTCGCGGAGCTCTGAGGACCGACTAGCGTCCCTTCGTCAGCACCCTGAACACCACGATGACCACCGCGCCGGCGAGCAGCGCGAGCCCGGCGAACAGAAGCGCTGCCGTCAAGGGACTCATGGGCGCGCTGCGCAGCGCGCCGCCGTGATCGGCACCCGCCGGCGTCGCGGTGACGAGACTCACGAGCAGGGAGATCCGCAGGGCATACATCCCGTCAAGTCTACTGGGTAGCCGGAAGAATCGGCGGTTCCTTCTGGCCAGGGGACGAAAGCCCATCGTGCTCGTCATCGACGATGACGTAGGGGGAGTCCGCGAAGCGCCTGCTGACCACGGCTCAACGCATCCGCGCTCAGATTGCTACCGAGTCAGGCTTCTTCGATGCTTCCCATCTTTCGCACACCACCGGTAGACGGCCGGCTCCTATCGCCAGCGACCGCGTTAGGGTTCGAGTGCCCTCCTCGATGGACCTCACCGTTGGCGCCCGGGCGTCGCGGCTGACGGTCAGCGGACCACGACGGTGTCGGGAAGCCCCTCGAAATCAGCGTCGCCGGTCACGAGCGTTGCCCTGAACCGCCGGTGGCTCGCGCCCTTCGATGTAGGAGGCGAAACGGTCTGCGTTCTGGCGGCCGGCCAGATACTCGATCCAGCCGCTCGAATCGACCAGGATCAGTGGCGGTCCTTCTTGTCGCGGAGCCCTTTGGGGTTGACGCCCCGGGCGATGCCGCGGTACGCACGTAGCGGCCGCTCGGGGACAAGGAAGATCACCCCACCTTTGTCGAGCACGGTGATCCGCATCCCGGGGCGGAGCTGGAGTCGCTCACGGGCGCCGCGCGGCAGGACAAGCTGATACTTGCTGGAAAGTGTCACGGTCTCCATCGTCTTACCAAAATGCTATCGACCGCCGCGACGTAAGTCACGGACGCGGGGACGATTACACTCCAGCCTTGGCCGCCGCCTGGAGCGCCTGGACGTGCTCGGCCCAGTGACGGGCGAGCACCTCCAACCGCTGCCGGCCGGACACGCCCTCTCCGTTGGCGCGACGAAAGCAGGACTTGTCAAGGTCGGGCGCGTTCCGAACCGCGTGTCCCAGCCGAGCATGCGCCTGCCGGACCTGGGTTAGCAGCTCGTCGAAGCTTTCATGCTCGTGGAGCCGCCGGCACACCTCGTTGATCCCGTCGGCGTCCGTCGGCAAGGGCCAGGGCGGTCCACCGAGCGCCACGGACTGCATGCCCCACGCGGTGGCGTCGTGGAAGTAAATGAAGTGCATCAGCACGTCGCGCGCCTGCCATCGGTCGACCCGCGCGCTGGTCACCCGGCCGGCGCCCTCGAAATAGGTGAGGGTCTCACGCACGACGCGGTCGAGTTCGGCGAGTAGCGCTTCTTTCGCAGGCGACGTGGCCATCGGCAGCTCCCTTCACCGGGGTTCCTTGAGAATCACCGGGGCTTCTTGAGAAAGAGATTGACGTCCGCCGGCGTGATCAGGTCGGGCACGGTCCAGCCGTCCAGGTCGTATTCCGCCATGCACTGCTCGGCGAAGCCGCGGAACTCCCGCGCCCGGCCGCTCTCCTGCGCCATCTGCCAGGTGATGATGCGGATGGTCTCGGCGGCCCCCGCGTAGTTCCGCTCGTACAGCTCGTGGCGCCCGCCGAACTCGGTCCCGACGGCGTCCCACAGAAGCTTCATCAGCTTGATGCGCTCCACGGCGTCGGTCCCGTCCGAGCCGCGCAGGTACTTCTCGAGATAGGGGCGCAGCGCCGGCGTCTTGAAGTCGACGGCGTGCGAGTTGAGATAGATCAGGCCGCTCGCCAGGATGCTCTCGGTGAGCTCCTTGACGCGCGGATAGGCCACGGTCGAGAAGACGCGGTACGCCTGCGCGTATTCCGGGTTGGGCAAGACGGTGGCGCCGGCCCACGGCACGGGCGTGCGAGCCATCGCGTCGGTCAGCCCCCAGAAGAGGTTGCGCCAGGCGATCGCCTCGCCGATCGACGCCTGCACGTTACGCGTCTCGCTGGTGCCGACGGCGTCCACCGCCTTCAGGAGCAGGCCGGCGATGAAGTCCAGCTTGACGGCCAACCGTATGCAGCCGTGGAACATGGCGCGCGGGAAGAAGCCGGAACCCTGGAAGAAGGTGTTCGACTTCTGCACGTCTTCGTAGACGAAGACGTTCTCCCAGGGCACCAGGGCCTTGTCGAGGACCAGGATGGCGTCGTTCTCGTCCATGCGGCTACTCAGCGGATAGTCGAACGGGCTGCCCATCACCTCGGCCGTCATCGCGTAGGACGGGCGGCAGATCAGCTTCACGCCCGGCGTGTCCATGGCCGCGATGAAGACCGCGGCGAACTCCTTGGTCTTGATCGGCGTAGTCGACGGATGCGCGATGAAATTGGCGTGGGTGAGCGCCGAGCCGGTGGCGACGACCTTCGCGCCGCTGACGATCAGCCCGGCGTCGGTCTCCCTCTCGACGTGGACATAGACGTCGGCGACCTCGTCCGGCGGACGGTGCCGATCCACCGGCGGCTGGACGAGGGCGTGATTCAGGTAAAGGACGCGCTCCTGCGCCGCGCGATACCACCGCCGGGCGTTGTCCTGATACGGCGTGTAGAAGTCGGCGTTGGCGCCCAGCGTGGCCAGGAAGGCCGCCTTGTAGTCGGGCGAGCGGCCCATCCATCCATACGTGAGACGCGCCCACGCGGCGATCGCGTCGCGGGCCGCGACCAGATCATCGGCGCTGGCCGGCGCCCTGAAGTACTTGTGGGTGTAGCCTCCGGAGCCGGTATCGGTCGCGCACGTCAGCATCGCCTGCGTGGCGGGCTCGTGGAGCGCGTCGTAGAGCCGCGCCAGCATGCGGGCGGGATTGCGAAAGGCCGGGTGTGTCGTCACGTCCTCGACCCGCTCGCCGTAGATCCAGATCTCGCGCCCGTCGCGAAGAGATTCCAGGAACTCCTTGCCGGTGAACGGCCGAGGGCGCCCCGGAGCGGTGCTCGGAGCCTGCGTGTCCATGGGGGGATCGTAGTGGCGTTCGGCCGCCGAGGCAATCGGCTACCGACCGATCGAGGGCCTAGCCGCGTCGGACCAGCTCGGCCGCCTCGACGATTGCCCTGAGCTTGTCCTCGGCGACGCGCGCCGAGGCGACCGGATTGTCGGCGAAGGTCGCGAAGCCGCAGTCGGGGGTCAACAGCACGCGGTCCGCGCCGAAGAGCGCGACGGCGCGCCGGGCGCGGGCCGCGATCTCCTCGACCGACTCGATCCGCTCGTGCTTCTGGTTGACGACGCCGATGCCCACGCGGACGTCCTGTGGGAGGCCGGCGAGCACGTCCAGCTCGCCCGCGCGCGGCGTGCACAGCTCGAGAAAGAGCGTTCCGACCTCGACCTCGGAGAGGAGCGGCACCAGCGGTCGATAGTCGCCGGCCAGCGCCGCCTCCTCGTTCCGCGTCCAGTTGCCCCGGCAGACGTGCAGCGCGAGCCGCGGGCGCGGCAAGCCGGCCACCACCTGCCTCACGAGCGTCCGCGCGAACTCGAGCTCCCCCGCGGCGTCACCCTTCTCGCTCAGCGCCCCGCACATGAAGCTTCGCGTGTTCTTCGCGCCGGTGAAGACCACCTCGGCGAGCACCGGCTCGTCGAGCTGGACCAGCGAGACGCCGGCCGCGAGCAGGAAGTGAAGCTCCTCGCGCAGGACGCGCACGACGTCCTCGGCGAGGTGCTCGCGGGACCGGTAGACGCGGTCCGACACGCATTCCAGCCACATGAGCCGCGTGAGGAGATAGGGCCCGGGCAGCGCGATCTTCACCGGTCGGTCGGTCAGCGTGCGGACGAACTCGTGCTCGTGGCCGGTGAGCGGACGGCTCCGGCCGAGCGGCCCGAAGAGGGCGGGATGGCGCACCTCCGAGGCCGGAACGTCGAGCGAGCGCATTTCCTTTTCAAACTTCTCCGGGTCGTCGACGAGCGGGAGCAGATCGGTGAGCGGGATGAGCTGACAGTTGTCGAGCCGTCCGCCCACGTAGCTCGCGTAGTTGTCGCGGCGCTGCTCGCCGTCGGTGATGACGTCGGCGCCGGCACGGAGCTGGGCGTCGACGGCCAGGCGCACGGCGTCGTCGCCGGTCGCGTGGAACTCGGACTCGCCGAGGCGCCCTTCGAGGTGCTCGTGGATCGCCTGCAGCATCCACCGCGGGCGCGGCCAGCTCCCGATGCCCATGACCGACAGCGGACGAACGGCGGGCGCCGGAGCGGGCTGAGGCAGCGTGGCCGGGACGGTGACGGTGACCGGCTGGCGCGCGAGAGGCGCGACCGCCTGCGCCCGCGCCCGCAGGCTCGGCTGGGGGCGCTCCGCCAGCTTGCCCTTGCAGACGAGAAAGCTTCGCTCCTTACCCCGCCGGACGAGGGACACGAGCTCGTTACCGGTGAGCCGGCACCACGCCGGAAAGTCCTCCTCGACGGAGATCTCCGTGGAGCGGAACTCCAGGAGCTGGCCCCGCTCCAGCGGATCCATGTGCTGGCGAATCAGGAGCACGAGCCCGTTGCCGCAATCCAGGTCCCCGCCGTCGAAGCTGGCGTCGGCCTCGAGCTGATGGCGGTCAACGGGCTCCATGACGGCTCAGTAGCTGACGCAGGGACTTCCCTCGGACAGAAACTCGACGAGCTTCGCGCCGCCGACGATGGCCGCGCCGGCCACGAGGTTGTTCTCGTCCAGCTTGCGCTTCTTGAAGCATGGCGAGCACACGTAGATCGTGCCCCCGGCCTTCGCGAAGTTGTCCATCAGCTCGCGCAGCGGGGCGAACCCCTCTTCGCGGATGTCGTCGGCGTACCCTTTCTGGGCGAGGCGGACGCCTTCGACGCTCAGGAACACGAGCGTCTCCTTGCCCGAGCCGACCGCGGCGTTGGCGACCACGAACGCCACCGTCGACTTGTCCTGATTGTCCTTCGCGTGGGTGAGGCTGACACAGAATCGGTTTGCCATGGCTCAGTTCTCCTTTCGGCGGATCTGGTACAGGGGATGTTGCTGCGCGATCAACGTGTGTCCGGTCATGCGGCACCAGGCCGGAATGTCGGCCCGGGCGCCCGGGTCGCGGGCGATGAGCTTCAAAAGTTGCCCGGGCTGCATCGCGTCCATGCGCAGCCGGAGCTCCAGGACGAGGTCGCCACAGCCGAGCTCACCCGCGTCCCACTCGGCGTTGGCGACTCGCGGGGCCGGGGAGCCCGGGCTCATGGGTCGTTCCGCTCCCCATTCCGCTCGTAGATCTGTTCGATCGATCGCGCGTCGAGGCGCGCGGCCGGCGCGTCCACGACGATCCGCCCGCCCCGCAGCGCCACGATACGGTCCGCGTAGGCGCGGGCCAGATGCACCTGGTGGAGGCTCGCGACGACGGCGACGCCGGTCGACACGGCCGAGCGGAGTGACTCGAGCACGGTCGCCGCGGACTCGGGGTCGAGGCTCGCCACCGGCTCGTCGGCGAGGATGACCTTGGCGTCCTGCGCGAGGGCTCGCGCGATGGCGACCCGCTGTTGCTGGCCGCCGGACAGCTCGTCCGCACGGGTGTAGGCGCGGTCGAGAAGGCCGACCGTGTCGAGGCACCGGAGAGCGAGCTGCCGGTCGCCGCGCGCGAAGCGGCGCAGGACCACGCGCCATGCCGGCACCTGGGCGAGGCGGCCGACCAGCACGTTCTCGAGCGCCGGGAGCCGGCGGATCAAATTGAACTGCTGAAAGATCAGCGCGACCGCGCGCCGGGCCAGCCGTAGCTCGCGGGGGCTTTCCCAGATGTCGCGTCCGACGATGCTCACGGTTCCGCGATCCGGCCGTGTGAGCCCGGTGAGGCACCGGAAGAGCGTCGTCTTGCCGGCGCCGCTGGGGCCGAGCACCGCGACGAACTCGCCGGGTCGCACGGCGAACGACACTTCCGCCAGCGCGGTCACGTCGGGAGCATAGCGCTTCGTCAGCCCGTCGGCGCGGGCGACGATGTCGTTCCCCGCGGTCTCCGGCGTCACTCGAGCTTGCGCCGCAGCCATTCGCTCGTGTGGTCGATGACGGTCACCGTGACGAGGATCAAGAGGATGATCGTGAGCAGGCGGGGGAAGAGGAGCAGATCCATCGAGTTCTTGAGCTCCTGGCCGATGCCGCCCGCGCCGACCACGCCCAGGACGGTCGAGGCGCGTACGTTGAACTCCCACCAGAACAGCCCCACCGACACCATGCTCGGCGCGACGTCAGGCACGAGCGCGTAGGCGATCACCTTGAGCCGCGATGCGCCGGTCGCCGCCGCGGCCTCGAGTGGGCCCGGCGGGATGTTCTCGATCGCCTCGGCCCACAGCTTCGCCGTGCTGCCCCACGTGTGCAGCGCGATGCCAAGGACGCCCGCGAACGGTCCGAGGCCCACCGCCGCGACAAAGAGGAGCGCGAAGACGAACGAGTCCACGCCCCGGAGCGCGTTGAGAAACCAGCGCGCCGGATAGTAGAGCGCCATGCTCGGCGTCACGTTGCGCGCCGCCACGACGCAGAGCGGCAGGGCGAGCAGCGCGGCCGCCGTCGTGCCGATCGCCGCCATCGCGATGGTCTCGCCTGTTCGCAGCAGCAGCACCGGCAGCTCATCGGTGGCGGGCGGCCACGCCTTCGCCGCCCAGCCGGCCATCTTCGGCAGGCCGGTGAGGAGCCGTTCGGGGTCCACCCGCGCGAGCCGCCAGCTCGCGGAGTAGAACGCGGTCAGGAGCACCAGGACCAGCACGAAGCGGAGCCGGCGCCGCGACCACCACGAAACGACTGGATCGGGGTAGTCGTCGGCCCGTCTCACCACCGTCGCCATCTACTTCTTCTTGATTCGCCCGACCAGGACCCCTGCGTCCTCGATCATGCGGTAGCTCTCGTGGGTCGCGGTCACGAAGCCGGTGTAATGGGTCGGCAGGATAGTCTTGGCCTGCGCCTCGGTGATGGAGACCAGGGTCTTCTGGATCCGATCGGCGAGGGCGGGGTCGAAATCCTTCGGCACGGCGATGGCGTCGTTCGGCAGCGGGTCGGAGGTCCAGACGACCTCCGTCGCGTTCCGCTCGATCCTGCCGCCCTCGATCATGGCGTTCCGGTTGCGGTCGAAATCGGTCGCGCAATCGGCCTGACCGCTGGCGACGGCGATCTCGTTCGCGGCGTGTGTGGCGCCGTCCGAGTAGTTGAAGAGCTGCTTGGGATCGCTGCCCCGCCGCTTGAACCACGACGTCGGGATGAGCCAGCCCGAGGTCGAACCGACGTCGGCGAACGAGACACGCTTGCCCTTGGCGCCGTCCGGCCAGTTCTTCACGAGGCCGGGCTTGCACACGACGATCGCGTGGTAGATCGGCTTGCCGTCGTACTTGGCGGTCGCGATGGCGCGGACGCCGGAGTCGTCGTTGGCGAGGACGTAGCCCCACGGGCCCATCCAGGCGAGGTCGACCTGCTTGTTGGCAAGCGCGACCGAGATGCCGGCCCAGTCGGTGGTGGCGATCAGGTCGAAGTCCCGCCCGAGCTCCTTCGCGAGGTAGGCGAAGAACGGCTCGTAGGCCTTCTTCGTCTCCGATGGTGTCGGCTGCAGCGGGCCCACGCCGAACCGCAGCTTGCCGCCCTGGGCGTCGGCGGTGGCCGAGAGTCCCCTCACGGCAATCAGCGCGAGACCGAGCAGCGAAAGTAGAACAAGCGTCCGTCCGGATCTCATGATCGTGGTCTCTCTCCTCTGGCGTCGGGTGACTTGGCGGGACGGTGTTGGGGCGCGCCCCGAAAACTCCCGCCGGCGACACAGCGGAGCTTATAGGCGAACTGGCGTTTTGCAAATAGGGATTGCCGATGGAAAGCGCCCGGGTGTATCGACGAATTCGGGCGCGGCGTCAGACGCCCAGGTAGCGCGCCTTGACCTCGTCGTTTCGCAGGAGCTCGTCCGGGCGGGACTCGTGGACGATCTTGCCCTTGCTCATGAGGTAGACGTGGTCGGCGACGCGGAGGGCGAAGGCAAGGTTCTGCTCGACGATCAGGATGGACGCGCCCCCGGCCTTGAGCCGGCCCAGAATGCGCCCGAGCTCCCGCACCAGGAGCGGCGCCAACCCCTCCGACGGCTCGTCCATCAAGAGAATGTCCGGGTTGCCGACCAGCGCCCGCCCGCAGGCGAGCATCTGCTGCTCACCGCCGGAAAGCTTGTTGCCGCGGTTCCGGAGGCGCTCGCGCAGCGGCGGGAAGAGCTCGAGCACCCGGTCGAAGCTCCAGCCGGCGCCGTTGCCGGCGCGCTGGCCGATCTCGAGATGCTCGCCGACGCCGAGCGACGCGAAGATCCGCCGGCCCTGCGGGACCAGCCCCACGCCCCGGCGGGCGATCTCGTGCGGAGCAAGATGCGTGATGTCCTCGCCGCGCAGGAGGATGCGCCCTCGCCGCGGCGGCGTGAAGCCGATGATGGAGCGGATTAGAGTCGTCTTGCCCACACCGTTGCGACCGAGCACGGCGACGACCTGCCCCTGGCCCAGGCGCAGGGAGAGTCCCTGCAGGATGTAGCTCTCTCCGTAGTTGGTGTGGATGTCCTGGACCTCAAGCATCGTCGGTCCCGAGGTAGATGGCCGCGACCTCCGGATCGCTCCGGATCTTCTCCTTGCTCCCCTCGGCGAGGACGCGCCCCTGGAAGAGGACGGTGACGCGGTCGACGAGCTCGAGCGCGACGTCCATGTCGTGCTCGATCAGGAGGATCGTCGTGTCGCGTGAGAACCGCCGGATCATCTCCGCGACGGACGCCGTCTCGGCGGGAGACAGGCCCGCCGTCGGCTCGTCGAGCAGCAGCACCTTCGGCGCGCCGGCCAGGGCCAGGATCAGCTCGACCTGGCGCTGCTCGCCGTACGAGAGCCGGCCGGTCACGGCGTGGCACCGGTCGGCCAGCCCCCACTCGGCCAGCAGCGACTCCGCGCGCTCGCGCAGGTGGCCGTACGCCTCGCGCGGTCGGTGGAGCGTGAAACGTACCGGGTCCAGGCCCTGCACGGCCAGCAGCACGCTGTCCAGCACGGTGAGCCGCGGGAAGAGCGTGGTGATCTGGAAGGTGCGGGCCAGCCCGAGCTGGGCACGGCGGTGCGGGGGCAGGCGCGTCACGTCCTGGCCGAGCAGGCGGATCCGCCCGGCCGAGGGTCGGAAGATGCCGGTGACGATGTTGAAGAGCGTGGTTTTGCCGGCGCCGTTGGGGCCGATGATAGCCAGCCGCTCGCCCGGCGCGACCGCGAGGTTCACGTCGCTGAGTGCCAGGAGCCCGCCGAAGCTGTGGGAGAGCTGCTCGACCTGCAGGGCCATCATGCCGGATGGCTTCCCAGGCGCTGGCGGACGAGACCAACCAGCCCGCTGGGTGCGAAGAGGGTGACGAGCACGTAGATGACGCCGAGCACCAGGACCCAGCGCTCCATGTACGCGCTGATCATGTTTTCCAGAAAAACGATGACGGCGGCCCCGAGCGCGGGCCCGACGAGGGTGCCGGCGCCGCCGAGAATCACCATGAGCAGGGCCGCGGCCGAGAAGACGATGTTGAGGTAGCTCGGACTCACGAAGCCGTTGAAGTAGACGAAGAGATTGCCGGCGACCCCGGCGAAGAGCCCGGCCAGGACGAAGGCGACGTACTTGTAGCGCCACACGTCATAGCCGAGCACTTCCATCCGCCGCTCGCTCTCCCGGATTCCCACCAGCGCGCGCCCGAAGGGCGACCGCACGATCACCGAGAGGGCGAGGATGGAGATGACGAAGAACGCCAGCACGAAGTAATAGAAGGGCCCGCCGTCCGTCAGCGGCCACGGCAGCGGCAGTCGCGGGCGCGGCACGCTGGGGAGGCCGTCGTCGCCCCCGGTGAGCGAGCGCCACCCGAAGGCGATGCCCCACAGGACCTGACCGAGGGCGAGGGTGATCATGAGGAAGTAACTCCCGCGAGCCCGGAGCGCGAAGAGACCGAAGAGCGCGCTCACGCCGGTCGCCACGGCGAGCCCCGCGGGAAAGTCGAGCCAGAAGTTGTTGGCGACCCGCAGCGAGAGCAGGCCGACCGTGTAGGCGGCGACACCGAAGTACGCGGCGTGGCCGAGGGAGGGGAGCCCGGCGTAACCGAGGAGCAGGTCGAGGCTCATCGCGAAGATGCCGAAGATGAGCATCTTCGTGAGCAGACCGACCTGATACGAGGAGAGGACGGCGGGCAGCGCGATGAGGACCACGAGCGCCGCTGCCCATCGCATCGCGATGCGCGTCTTCACCGGACGCCGAACAGTCCCGTCGGCCGGATGGCGAGGATGATCGCCATCGGCGCGAACACCGTGAAGAGGGCCAGCTCGGGAAAGAGCGCCTTGCCGAAGTTGTCGAGGAGGCCGACGAGCAACCCGCCCACGAAGGCGCCCTTGAGGCTGCCGAGGCCGCCGATGATGACGACGACCAGCGCCATCTCGAGGATCTCGAAGTCGGCGCCCGGATAGACACCGACGAAGGGCCCGCCGATGATGCCGCCGAGGGCGGCCAGAAAGGCGCCGAGCGCGAACACGGCCGTGGAGAGAAGGCCGACGTTCACCCCGGTGCCCCGAGCCATCTCGGCGTCGTCGACGCCGGCGCGGATCATCGCGCCAAGCCGCGTTCCCTCCTGGAGCCACCAGAGCCCGAGGCCGATCACGAGGCCGACGCCGATGACGAAGAGGCGATAGCTCGGAAAGACGATGGTGCCCATCCGAATCGATCGCTCGAAGATCTCGGGCTTCGGAAGCGTCTGCGGCGTGCCGCCCCAGAGCCACAGCGAGAGGTCGGCGAAGATCAGCAGGAATCCGAACGTCAGGAGCGCCTGCGGCAGCTCCTGCTCGGGAAAGCGACGGAGGAAAAAGCGCTCCATCACCACGCCGATCAGCGTGACCACGAACGTCGCGGCGAGGGCGGCCAGCACGAAGCTTCCGGTGACTTTGATGGTCGCGAGCCCGACGTAGCCGCCCAGGATGTAGTAGGAGCCGTGCGCCAGGTTCAGCATTCGCATGAGCCCGTAGATGAGCGAGAGCCCGGCGGCGAGCAAGAACAGGAGCATGCCGAACGAGATCCCGTTCAGGGCTTGTGTGACCCAGAAGGTCACGGCCTGAGCGCCGGCAGGACCTTCTCGCCGAAGAGGCGGATATTCTTCAGGGCGAGCTGGTGCGGCAGCGAGCCGAACTGGAAGAGCCCCACGAAGACCCCGACGCCCAGCTCGCGGGTCTGCGCGCGGATCTCGCGGATGACGTAGTCGGGATCGCCGACGATCGACATGCCTTCCTTCTGGCACAGGTCGAAGTCGAACTCGTAGAGCGGCACGTCCTCGGCCTTCTCGACCCGCGCCGGGCGCGGCGGCGGCGACTGCCCCAGGAGCGCCATGGAGCCACGATGATAGCTCAAGAGCTTCTGCCAGAAGTAGAGGAGGTGCGGCTCCGCCTCTTCGCGGGCCCGCGCGTTCGTCTCGGCCACGTACACGTGGCGCACCAGATGGCAGTGCTCGGGGCGGGGCGTCCAGCCGTGCTTCCGGGCCAGCTCACGGTAGCGATCGAGGACCGCGCGCACCCGGCCCACCGATCGATAGGCGGAGCCGGTCGGCACGCGGCGGCTGGCCGCGATCTCGAGCCCCTCGTCGCTGTCGGCGGGCAGGATGATCGGCGGATGCGGCTGCTGAAGCGGGCGCGGCCAGATCGAGACCCGGTCGTAGTTGAAGTACTTGCCGTGCCACTCGAAGGGCTCGCGTTCCGTCCACGCCTTCACGACCAGGTCCCACGCCTCGGTCATGCGGGGCCGGGCGTCGGCGAGCGGCACGCTGTAGGCGAGAAACTCCTGGGGCACCCCGCGCACGAACCCCGAGATGATGCGCCCGCCCGACATGACGTCGAGCATCGCGACCTCCTCGGCGAGCCGGACCGGATTCGCGTGGAGCGCGGGCAGGTTGCCGAAGATTCCGATCTTGATCTTCTTCGTCCGCTGGGTGAGCACGGCGGCGACGAGGTTGGGCGAGGGCATGAGCCCGTAGGGCTTGGCGTGGTGCTCGTTGATGCAGATCGCGTCGTAGCCGCTCTCTTCGTACAGCTCCATCTGTCGGAAGTGCTCGTCGTAGACCGTCCGGCCGAGGGCCGGATCGTAGAGCCCGTTCGAGTCCGGGTAGTACGACGCCTCCGCGAGGTGCGGCCAGGGCATCAGATCGAACGCGTAGACCTGCATGCTCATCTCCCTGCCAGCGACGACACTCGCCAGGCGGGCATGACCTCGCGGCTCCAGGCCTCGAGCGTGCCCGTGATGTTGGACCCCATGAGGAGCGGCAGGACGTGCGTGACGCCGCAGGCCTCGAGCCGACGGACCGTCTGCGTCACCTCGGCGGGGGTCCCGGCGAAGACGAAGCGTCGGGCGATCTCGTCCGGAACCGGGCGCGCGTGCGCCGCGCCCAGAGCGATGTGCTCGTCCCAGCGATAGCGAGCGAGGATCGTCGCCCCCAGCGCGCGCAGCTCGTCGCCGCCGGCGGCCATCCATTGGCCGACGCGCCGGAGCGTGGTGGCCGCCCACGCGCGGGTTTCGTCGACGGCCCGGGCTCCGTCGGCGCCGATCGACGATCCCGCGATCACGACGATGTCGAGCGAGGCCGGGTCGCGCCCGGCGCGGCTGGCGGCGTAGACCGGCACTCGTGGCGCCCGAATTTTCCCTCGGACCTCGGTGCCGTTCAGCGTCACGGTCTCGCCCGCCACGAGCGCCTTGATGAGGGCCAGTTTGCGGCGGAATTCGGCGGCCCCGTCGGCGGCCAGCCCGACGGTGCCCACCGCGGAGCCGCCCACGCCGACGCCGAGCAGGCACCGGCCACCGCTGAACTCGTTCAAGGCTAGAACGCCGCCCGCCGTCACCGTCAGGTCACGCGTCACCGTGTTGGTGACGCCGCTCCCGATCTGGATGCGCGAGGTGGCGTGGGCGCACAGGGCCATCGCCGAGTAGAGGTCGGGGGTCAGGAGCTGGGTGTCGCCGATCCAGACCGCGTCGAAGCCGAGCCGCTCGGCCGTCACCGCGTACTCGACGTACCGGCCGAGCGGGAACGGGCCCCAGACGCCGGCGCCGAATTTCACTTCGCCCACTTGCCTTTCAGCTCGAGGTAGGAGGGCATGGCCATGAACGCGTCCGGAGTCCACGTCCAGAACTGGCTCGTGTTCGAATAGCTTGCGATCGGCGTATTCTGCAGCACCCCGTCTTTTCGTTCCGTCTTGAGCATGTAAACGCTCTGGAGCGGGTTGTGGAAGCCGTCGAGCCTGACCTTTCCCCGCGGCGCATCGACATCGATCCTCTTGAGGGCGGTCAGGATCGCGTCGAGATTCTCGACGTCACCCTTCACGCCCTCGAGCGCCTTCGCGATCATCTGCGCTCCCACGTACCCCGATTCCGCCGTCAGGCTGACCGGCCGTTTGTACCTGCTCTCGAAGGCTTCGCGGAAGCGCCGGTTCTCCGGAGTGTTCAAAGCGGCGCTCCAGTTGAACGCCACCACGATGCCGAGGGCGGCGTCGCCCATCTTTTCCAGGAATGCCTCATCCGTCACGCCGCCCTTGCCGATCATCGGAATCTTCCCCTTGAGCCCGAATTCGGCGTACTGATTGACGACACGCATAGCGTCGGCCCCGAAGATCGCGACGGCCACGACGTCGGCGTCCCGCCGGATCTGCGCCAGGTACGGCGCGAAGTCGGGGGCGCCCAGCGGCGGGTAGATCTCCTGGATGACCTGCCCGCCGGCGGCGACGAACGTCCGCGCGACGCCCCCGATGTGCTCGTGCCCGGCCGCGAAGTCCGAGGCGAGCAGCACCATCTTTCGATAGCCCTGCCGGTACGCCCATTCGCCGAGCGGGTGGGAGGCCTGGCTGTTGGAGAAGGACGAGCGGAACACGTACTCGCTCCGCTGCTTCTGACTGAGCCCGTCGGCACCCGCGATGTTGATCATGAGCGGGACCTTCTTCTCGTTCACGTAGCTGGCCAATGCGTACGCCACGGGCGTTTCGAGGACCCCGGTGAGGATATGGACGCGGTCGCGCTCCACGAGCTTGCGCGCCTTCGTCAAGCCCTCGTCCGGCTTGTTGGTTCCCGTGCTCTCGAGCAGGAGCTCGACGCGCCGCCCGCCCGCCCGATTGCCGACCTGATTCCAGTAGAGGAGGTTTCCGTCGCGCATGTCGATGCCGAGCTGGGCGAGCGGGCCGCTGTTCGTGTAGATGATGCCGATCCTCACCGGCTCTCGCTCCTGGCCGTGAACGGCGGGGGCCACGAGCAAGAGTCCCAGCACGAGCCAGGCCCAGCGGAGCGCGTGGTGTCTCATCGGTGCGGATGATACTTCAGGATGGGTTCCCCGCGCGCGGACGTCGGCGTGACGAGCCCTTGAACGAGGCGTTATCATCGGAGTGACGAAACGAAGTCGCGAACCACCGTGACGAAGGAGGATCGTATGGCAGCCAAGGCCGAAGCGCTGGCGAAGCAGTTCGAGGCGAAGGTGCAGGAGGCGACCGCGGCGCTCGAGCGCCTGAGCGACGCCGACTGGAAGAAGACGACGGCGTCGGAGAAATGGACGGTCGGCGTGGTCGCGCACCACCTGGCGGGGGGTCACGAGGGGATCGCCGGGATCATCAAGAGCGTCGCGGCCGGACAGTCCATGCCGCCCTTCACGATGGACATGCTCCACGACATGAACGCGAAGCACGCCAAGGAGCACGTGATGGCCACGAAGGCGGAGACCGTGGCACTGCACAAGAAAGGCGCCGCGGCCGCCGCCGCGACCCTGCGCGGGCTCAGCGATGCCGAGCTCGGCCGGAGCGCCACCGTCCTCACGGGCATGCCGCCGATGAGCGTCGAGCAGATCGTCGGGGGGATCCTCCTCCACCACATCGACGAGCACCTCGGCAGCATCAAGGCCACCATCGGCCACTGACCCACTCCGTCGCCGCCGCGGCCCGGGCTAAACCGAGAGGCCCGGCCGCGGCCGCGAGCGAAGGTCGATGACGAGCAGACCGAGCGCGACCAGCACGACGGCCGTCGAGCTGAGCGTCAGCGACCACTGCACGCCGATCACGGCGCCGAGGACACCGACCGTCACGCCGCTGCCCGCGCGCAGGCCGAGCATCGAGGTGTTGAAGAGTCCCACCATGCGGCCGCGCAGATGGGGCGGGGCCAGGAGCTGGATGATAGTCTGCGCCATCGACGTGAACGCGATGTTGAAGGTGCCGGCCAGCACGAGAAGGATCACCGCCGCCGGGTAGCTCTGCGCCGCCGGAAAGAGCGCCATCAGCACGCCCCAGACCACCGCGCAGCCGATCGCGGTCCGCGCGCTGAGCCGGATGAACGGCGCGCTCTCGAGGAGCACCGCGCCGATGATGGCGCCGACGGCGTTGGCGGCGAGCAGCACGCTGTACCAGGCGCCGGCCTCGTCGGCGCCGAGATGGTGCGCATACTCCGGCATCTGGGCCTGGAACGCGTTGCCGACGAGAAACGACGTGGTCCCGCCAAGCACGATCATCATGATGACGCGCGGATCGGAGCGCGCCTCGGCGAGCAGGCGAGGGATCTCGGCGAGCCCGAAGCGGGGTGCGCGCCGCTTCCCCTCGGCGTCTCGCAGGTGGCCCGTGTACGGGATGCGCAGCAGGAAGACCGTGAACGGGGCATAGATGAGGATGTTGACGAGGAGCCCCAGGCCCGGGCCGAGGACAAGCATGAGCCCGCCCCCGACGGCCGGCCCGAGCAGGATCGCCAGATAGCGGCTCGTGGCGTTGAGACGGATGGCGCTCGGCAGGCGCTCCGGGCCCACGATGTCGTGGATGATGAGCTGTGAGGCCGCCACGCCGATCACGCCCGCCCCTCCATGAATGAGCAGGATCACCGCCGCGTGCCAGATCCGCAGCGTCCCCGTGAGAAACAGCACGGCCCAGGACAACGACGCGAGCGCGAACAGCCCCTGCGAGATCTGGATGAGCTTGCGACAATCGAAGCGATCGGCCAGGGCGCCCGCGTAGACCGAGAAGAGCAGGAAGGGCACCCAGTGGCTGATGACGGCGAACCCCGCGAGCGTCGGCGAGTGGAACGCCTGGAAGATCACCCAGTAGCTGATCACGTGCTCGATGTTGTCGGCGGTCGCGCTGAGGAGTACCAGGGCGACGTAGCGACGGTAGTCACGGTGGTGGAGCGCCCCGAACTTCGTGCCCGGCGGGGGCCCAGGGGCGAGGAGCGGCGATCGACTCACTGTGGCGATTATAATCCGTGCTCAGGTGGTGCGCGCCGCGGGCCGTCGCGGGGCTGGGGCCCCGCCGGCCGAGGCGCGGCTATCAAGACGCGGCTGTAAAGAGAGGAAGCCACATGAAGGGCGTGACCCTGCCGACCGAGACGGTGTTCGTGATGGAGGCGTCACCGATCAAGTTCGGGCTCGGCGCCACCGACGAGATCGCCTACGACGCCCGCCGGCTCGGGCTCAAGCGCGTGTTGATCGTGACCGACCGGCACATCGGCGAGCTAGGGCTGCCCGACCGCGTTCGCGCGCTACTCGAAGAGGAAGGCATCAAGGCCGACATCTACGACGGCGTCGAGATCGAGCCGACCGACCGGTCGATGGAGGAAGCCGCCGAGTACGCGCGCCAGCGTGAACTCGATGGACTCATCGCCGTCGGCGGCGGCAGCGCGCTCGACACGGGCAAAGCGGTCAATCTGTTGACGACGTATCCGGCGCCGCTGCTGGACTATGTGAATCAGCCCGTCGGACGGGGCCGGCCGGTGCCGGGTCCGCTCAAGCCGCTGATCGCCGTCCCGACGACGGCGGGGACCGGCAGTGAGACGACCGCGGTGGCGGTGACCCACGTCCTCGATCACCACGTGAAGGCCGGCGTGTCGCACCGGCTGCTGCGCCCGACCCTCGGAATCGTCGACCCGCTCAACACGCTGACCGCGCCGGCGGAGGTCACGGCCGCGGCGGGCGCCGATATCTTGACGCACGCCATCGAGTCCTACACGACGCGCCCGTACCACGCGCGACCCAAGCACCATCCGCCCGATCGCCCGGCCTACATCGGCGCCAACCCGGCGAGCGACATCTGGTGTGAAAAGGCCATCGAGTACGTCGGCAAGTACCTGCGGCGCGCGGTGCTCAACGGGCTCGACCTCGAGGCGCGCGTGCACCTGGCGCTGGCCGCCAACTACGCGGGCGTCGGCTTCGGCAACGCCGGCGTGCACATTCCGCACGCCCTCGGCTATCCGATCGCCGGCCTCGTGCGCGACTATGTGCCGAGCGGTTATCGGACCCTCCACCCGCTCGTCCCGCACGGCGTCTCGGTCGTCGTGACGGCCCCGGCGACCTTCCGCTTCACGTACGCGACCGCGCCGGAGCGGCACCTCCGCGCCGCGGAGCTGATGGGCGTCCCGACGATCGGGCTCTCCGAGCGTGACGCGCGCGAAGCGCTGCCCGGCGCGCTGGTCGCGCTCATGCGAGACATCGGTATTCCCAACGGCCTCACGGCGCTCGGCTACGGCGAGCGCGACATCCCCGCCTTGATCGACGGCACGCTGAAGCAGCCGCGGCTCCTGAGCGGCGCGCCGCGGGCCGTCGGCGCCGCCGAGATCGGCGCGATCCTTCACGATTCGCTCCGCTGCTGGTGAGCTAGCGGCCGCGCGTAGAATCGGCGGCGAGGGGCGTGTGCGGCGGGGGTCGACGGTGACGCGCCCGGATGGAGCCCAACCGCCCCGGAGCAACGAACGCGTGCCGCGTGGTCCGGCCGACGCCTGCCGCACGCGCCCCTCGCCGCCGGCTCCACGCGGGGCCAGCCGCAGGGAACGCTAGTGCGCGCCGCGTATCGGGTAGCTTGGCGGCACGATCTCGTCGAGCGGTTTGCCGGTCCAGTGCCATTGGGGGATGGCCTTCCACAGGCGCTCGCCCTCGGCCTGCACGTCGTTCAGCAGCGCCTGCTCGTCTATGCGAGCGGCCCGGCCGCCCTCCACGAGCACCTGGCCATCGACGATGACGGTCTCGACGTCGCGTCCGCTGCCACAGTCGACGAGCGCCTTGATCGGATCGTGCACGGCGCCGTAGTGCAGGTGGCGCAGGTCGACGACAATGATGTCGGCCTTGGCGCCCGGCGCCAGCCTTCCGAGGTCGTCGCGGCCGAGATGGCGCGCCCCGCCGAGCGTGGCGGCGTCGAAGACGTCCTGCGGTCGGCCGACCCGGAAGCTTCCGTCGGCCAGGCGACACATCAGCGCGGCCCAGCGCATCTCGTGGATGAGATCTTGCGGATACGTGTCGGTGCCGAGCGCGATGTTGATCCCGAGCGCGCGGTAGCGCTCGAACGACTCGAACTTGACGCCCATCTTGGCGTACTTGTACGGAGCGTGGACCACCGTGACGCCGCTGTCGGCGAGCAGCTTCAGGTCGTCGGCGTAGGGGTAGTGACACCAGGAGTGATCGTTGTGGAACACGCAGTGTCCGAGGCCGGTGCGCGGCTTGAGGAAGCCGATCGAGTGCAGGAGCTGGATCGGCGTCTGGCCGTGTTGCTCGAGAATGTGGTGAAACTCGCGCTGGTTCATCGCGGCGTGGAGCTGCATCGGGACGCCCAGGTCGTCGGCCCAGCGTCGCGCCTGACGCAGCAGCTCCGGCGTGCAGGTATCGAGCTGGCCCGGATAGAGCATCGCGCGGATGCGCCCGTTGTAGCCGCCGTCGTACTCCTTGATGTACGCCACGGCGCGCTCGAGCCCGGCGATGCCGTTGGCCTCGTCCCATTCCCAGACGATCCGGCTGCCGTCGAAGGCGTAGCCGGCGGACCGGAACGCCGGGCCCAGATAGGCCCGCACACCGAGCTCACCCGCGATGCGGGTGAACGCCGCGGGACCACCCGCCATCGTGCCGACGTCCATGATCGTCGTGGCGCCGGCGCGGAGCGCCGACCACAGGCCATAGGTCCCTGCCACGTCGGCGCGATCACCCGCGCGAGGCACCGCAGTACCTCGGCGTGGCGCGACGTAGCCGACGAAGTTGCTCCCGAAGTAGTCCGCCTTGAGCCCGTCGAGGAAGACCGCCTGGCCCGCGTTGGTGGCGGCGTGCAGGTGACAGTTGATCAAGCCCGGGGACACGAGCTTGCCGGTGGCGTCGACGCGGCGATCAACCGGTCCGTCGAACGTCGACCCGACGTGGATGATGCGGTCGTCCTCGAAGACGACGCACCCGTTCGGAATCAGCTCGTGCCCGCTGCCGCTGTAGCCGACCACCCAGCCGCCCTCGATCAGCGTTCGCATCGTCTCGCTCCTCCGTGAACAGGAATCAGGTGTCCTCGCAGCCACCGGGATGCTAGGCGGCACCGCCCGACGTGTCAACGCCGAGCCCGTGACCGCCGAGGTCGCGACGGAGAAGGCGACCGGGCCGCGACGAAGCCCCTACACGCTCGCAGCGAATCCCTGCGGGACCAGTCGGAAGGCCTTCGCGAACTTGCTGGCGAACGTCTGGTACCCCACGATGAACGTCAGCTCGACGACCTCGGCGTCCGAGAAATGCTTCCGGAGCTGCGCGACGCACGCATCGGTCACCTCCTGGTCCTCGCGCGTGACGCGTTCGGCATACTCAAGCGCCGCTCTCTCGCGCGCCGAGAACCGATCGCTCTGCCGGTAGCGCAAGAGCTCGTCGAGCTTCTCGCGCGGGATGCCGAGCGTCGCGCCGACGGCGCGACGGATGTCCATTCAATACGCGCTTCCGTAGAGCGCAGCGACGTGCACGTTCAGCAAGGCTCGGAGCGGCGCGTCGATCCGCCCGAACCACTCCAGCGCGGTGTAGAGCCCGCCGAGCCCCAGCATGAGCGGAATCCGATGGGCCATGAGCCGCTCCGGCGTGGGCACCTGGCCGAACATCGCCTTGCCGATCCGATAGAAGGCGCGGACCGCCAGCCCGGGACGTTCGACTTCGCTGATCGTTGGCATGGGCATCCTCCTGGTGTCGCGTGTCGGCCTCTCTGCGCGTATGGTACCTTGATGAGCAACCTCATGGCCGCTTCACGCGCGCGCATGCGAGCGAGCGGAGCGATGGAGCAGCGCCGACTCGGCCGGACCGACATCGTCGCCAGCGTTCTGGGCTTCGGAGGTTCCGAGATCGGCTACCAGGGCGCGAGCGGTCGCACGGTCGCGCGGGTGCTCGGGAGCGCCCTCGATGCCGGGCTCAACGTGATCGACACCGCCGAGTGCTACGAGGACAGCGAAACTCTCATCGGGAAGGCGATCGGCTCCCGCCGCCGGGAGTTCTATCTCTTCACCAAGTGCGGCCATGCCGGCGGCTGGTCTCGCGCGGACTGGCGGCAAGCGCCGCTGGTTGCCAGTATCGAGCGCAGCCTTCGCCGCCTCGCGACCGACTACCTCGATCTCATCCAGCTCCACAGCTGCTCGCTCGCCACCCTGCGAACGGGCGAGGCCATCGAGGCCCTGGAGCGGGCCCGCGCGCGGGGCTGGACCCGGTACATCGGCTACAGCGGCGACGGCGAGGCGGCCCGCTACGCCGTCGAGTGCGGGCGCTTCGACACGCTCCAGACCTCGATCAGCATCGCGGACCAGGAGGCCATCGACCGCACGCTGCCGCTGGCAAGCGCCCGGCAGATGGGCGTGATCGCCAAGCGCCCGCTCGCCAACGTGGCCTGGCGCTATGAACGGAAGCCGGCCGAGCCGTACTATCAGACCTACTGGTCGCGGCTCCGCACGCTGGACTATCGGTTCTTGGAGTCCGCGCCCGACACGGCGGTGGGCACCGCGTTGCGCTTCACCCTGGGCGTGCCGGGAGTCCACACCGCCATCGTGGGGACCACGAAGCCGGAACGATGGCAGCAGAACGCCGCGCTGCTCCGGGCCGGGGCCTTGCCTCCGCGAGAATTCGAGCAGATCCGCGCCCGCTGGCACGAGGTCGCCGACGGGTCGTGGGGGGGCCAGGTCTGATGGCGCTGACCGCCTCGCCCGGCGGCCGATCGATCTTCTCGCCCGCGACCGTGCGCGAGCGCGCCGAAAACTTCGAGAATTACTGGGTCTACCTTCGACACAGGGACGGCGATCTGCTCGAAGCCGAGAGAGCGCTGGCGAACAAGCAGCGCGTCCTCGCCCGTTTCCAGGAGCACCCGGTCCGGTCGCGCAGGCCGCTCGCGGCTCCAGAGCGTTTCTACCGCAACTACGTCACGATGCGGGACGATCCGCGGACGCTTGATCGGACGACCCTGCTGTTGACCTTTCTCTACAAGTTCGCGCGTCACGAGTGGGTCGGGATCTCGGCCGCGTGGGACGCCACGCCGACCCTGGCCGACTCGGAGCACTTGACCGACAAGATCAGCCGCTATCATCTCGCCGAGGAGTTCGGGCACATGCGCCTCTTCCACGAGATGTTCGAGACGTTCCATCTCGACCGAGTGGAATGGGTCCCGCTGCCGAACTGGGTGAAGCGGGCCTACGGCGTCTTCACCCGTATGCCGCCGGCGCTCATGTCGTCGGCGGCCTTCGTGACCGAGTTGATGGGATTCACGGTGTATCTGCATCTCGACAAGATCCTCGACGAGACCCTCGCCGACGAGCCCGAGGCCCGGGAGCGGGTACGTGGGCTGCTGCATGAGATCGCGGTGGACGAGCTCGGCCACGTCGGCCTGCGCCAGAATTACATGGGCCCCCTCGGCCGCCGCGTGGCGAAGCGCATGGTGCGGCCCATGTTCCACGTGTTCTTCCGCGGCATTCCCGAAGCGGTGCTCCTGTTCGACATTCGCCGGATGGTGAAGGACGCCGAAGGCTTCGACTACAGCACGATCCCCCCCGAGATCCTCAGAGGCGCCTGGGTTCCTTCGTACTTCTGACGTCGCCCGTAGGGGGTCGCGGCCTGCCGGCCGGTCGACCCTCGCTCCCGATACACCCGGGGGATGACGGGAACGTCAAGCGGGCCCGGTGTTCGTGACAAACCTGACATTTCCCTGGTCGCGCCGCGCAGCTTCATCTCCCGGATCCGGCCTAAACGCCGATCTTTCAAAATGAAAGCGATTTGGCTCGGGCCTTGCTTAACAGGGTGGATTTCTATGTCGACGGAGATTGGGGGAGGCCCATGAAGAAGTGGATCGCCACGGCACCACTCGTCGTCTCGCTGTTCCTGCTCCTGGTTCTGGGGACGCAGAGCTGGTCGCAGAGTCAGCCGCTCTCGTTTGGCGTCATCGTCTGGCGCAGCCCGATCTTGACCGCGCAATTCTGGAATCCGATTCTGCGCTACGTCTCGGAACGAGGCGGGGTGCCGCTGCAGCTCAAAGTCGCCCCAACCGGTCCGGAGCATACTGCGATGGTCCGGCGCGGCGAGCTGCACTTCCTGTACTCCAATCACAACTTCATCAAGGAGAACGAAGAGAGCGGATACCGAGTGTTTGGGCGGGCCAAGGGAGACGCGGAGCGCGGCGAGATCGTGGTCTTGAAGGACTCCCCGATTCAGTCTCTGGCGGACCTCGAGGGCAAGGAAGTGGTGTTCCCGCACAGCGCGGCGTTCCTGGGCTATCACCTTCCCATGGATGCCCTGCTCCGCAAGGGGATCCAGGTCAAGCCGCACTTCGCCGGCAACCAGGAAGGCGCGATGGGGCAGTTGAAGGCTGGGAGCGCCGTCGCCGCCGGCGTGAATGGGGAGGTGATGCGGGCCTTCGCCCAGCGCGAGAACGTCGCCTACCGCGTGGTGTGGAGCTCCGACAAGTATCTGAACCTCGCCCTCTCATCCCTCCCGTCAGTCCCGCCGGAGACGGTCAAGGCGGTGCGGGAGGCGTTTCTCAAGATGGCCGATGACCCAGAAGGGGCGAAGGTGCTGGCCTCGAGCGCCGCTGTCCTCAAGCAGGAGGCGCCCCTTCGCTTCATCGCGTCGAAGGACAGTGACTTCGATAATATGCGGCGGTTCTATCGGACCACGCTGGTGAAGGTCGAGCTGCGGTAGTGAACCTGTCGCCCGGCGGACTCGGGCGGGGCAATCTTTCCCTCACCGTCCGCCTCCTGCTCGGCTCCGGCCTGGCCCTGGTGGGGTGCGGGATTGCGTTGCTCTACTTCATTCTCCAGCAAGAGATCGCGGATCAACGGACGACCCTGAGCGAACAGCTCAGCGAAGAGATGCAATTCGCCCTTCCGGCGATGAGCGGGCCGGCGGTGGTGGGTGACTACTCGGTGATCGAGCAGATGGTGAAGGCCCGCGCCCGGCAACCCGCTATCGCCAAATTCGCGTGGACCGATAACTCCGGGCACCCCGTCGCCGCCCTGGGGCCGGAGATCAGGACCGCCGCCCCGCGCTGGTTTATCAACCGGCTCCATCTTCCCCTCCTGGAGCAGTCGCAGGCCGTCGTCGTGGGCGGGGAAAAATACGGCACGGTGTTTCTGCAGCTCAACCCCGCCATGTCCATCAACAAGCTGTGGCGAGGCTTCTGGCTGCGGTTCGGCATGCTCTTGCTGGGGACCGGCCTGTCGCTCGGGGTGACGCTCGTCGTGCTGCGCAGCGGCGTGCGACCGCTCCGCGCCCTGGCGGCCAGCGCCCACCGTTTCGGCCAGGGCGACTACGCCGTCCGCATTTCCCTCGAAGGGCCGCCCGAAACCGCGCAATGCATCCAGGCGTTCAACAGCATGGCCGAGAACATCGGGTCTCTGCTGGCGTCCCTGCACCGCAGCGAGGAAAAGAACCGACTGCTCGCCATGCAGGTCGAGCAATCGAGCGACGCCATCTTCTCCCACGACCAGAGCAGCATCGTCACGTCCTGGAACCGGGGCGCCGCCCGACTCTACGGTTACAGCGCCGCGGAGGCCGTCGGCCGGCCCCTGCGCGAGCTCGAGCTATGGGATCGCCGGAGTGCCCGGGACGAAAACACCGTGTCTCGCGACGGGAGCGCCCTGCCGGCGTCGTTCGAAACTTGCGCCAGGACGAGATCGGGACAGCTCGTCGAAGTCTCGGTGGTGGCCACGCCGTTCCTCGATGACGGAGGTCGCCCGCTGGGGGAGCTCACGATCGTCCGCGACATCAGCGTGCTGAAGCAAAAGGAAGCCGCCGCCGAGGCCGCCAACCGCGCCAAGTCCGAGTTCCTGGCCACCATGAGTCACGAGATCCGGACGCCGATGAACGGCGTGATCGGCATGACCTCGCTCCTGCTCGACACCGAGCTGAGCCGGGAGCAGCGAGACTACGCCGAGACCGTCCACCGTTCGGGCGAGGCGCTGCTGACCATCATCAATGACATCCTCGATTTCTCCAAGATCGAGGCCGGTCGGCTCGAGCTGGAGCCGGTGCCGTTCGCCCTGCGCGAGACGCTGGCCAAGACGATCAAGACGCTCGGGCCGCTCGCCCACGCCAAGGAGCTCGAGCTGGCGTACGAGATCCGGCCCGACGTCCCGGACGATCTGGTCGGCGACACGGGCCGACTCGGCCAGATCCTCCTCAACCTGGTCGGCAACGCGATCAAGTTCACCGAGCAGGGCGAAGTGGCCGTCCGCGTTGACGCCGAGGCCGTGACGCCCGACACCGCGATGCTCCGGGTGGCCGTGCAGGACACGGGCATCGGGATCGCCGCCGACAAGCGGGGGCTCATCTTCGACGCCTTTGCACAAGCGGACGCCTCGACCACGCGTCGGTTCGGTGGGACCGGTCTGGGACTGGCCATCAGCCGCCGGCTGGTCGAGCGGATGGGGGGACGGATCTGGCTCGACAGCGAGTTGGGCCGCGGCAGCACCTTCCACTTCACGGTGTTGCTGGAGCGGGCCCGGGGGCCGGTCCCCAAGCAGGTGGCGGCGCCCTCCCACGCCCTGCACGGGCTTCCCGTCCTGGCCGCCGACGACAACGCCACCAACCGCCGGCTGCTCGAGGCGATGCTCACCGCGTGGGGGGTCGCGCCGACGATCGTGGCCGACGGGCGGTCTGCCCTGGCTGCCCTCGAGAAGGCGCGGGCCGCCGGGCGCACGTTCCACCTGGTACTCCTCGACGCCCGCATGCCGGACGTCGACGGCTTCGCCGTGGCCGAGCGCATACGGCAAGAGCCGGCGCTGGCCGGCGTGACGGTCATGCTGCTGACGTCGGACGTGATGAACGGCGATCTCGCGCGATGCCGCACGCTGGGCATCGCGCGTCACCTGGTCAAGCCCTTCACGCCGTCCGAGCTGCTCGACGCCGTTCTCCTGGCCCTGGGTCAATCGCTCGAGACAACGGCCGCGCCGGCGGCGCCTGCCGACCCCGGCGCCGAGACCTCGTCTCGGCGCCTGCACGTGCTGGTGGCGGAAGACAACCCGGTCAACCAGCGGCTGATCGTGCGCCTGCTGGAAAAGATGGGTCACATTCCCATCGTCGCCCACAACGGCCAGGAAGCCGTTGAGGCGTACGAGAGCCGCCCATTCGATGCGGCGCTGATGGACGTGCAGATGCCCGTGATGGACGGGTTGGCGGCCACGATGGCCATCCGCGAGAGCGAAGCCCGACATCCCGCCCGTCGCCGGCTGCCGATCATGGCCCTGACCGCTTACGCGATGCGCGGGGATCGCGAGCGATGCCTCGCGGCCGGGATGGACGATTACCTGACCAAGCCGATCAAGCCCGAGGATCTGTCCGCCGCGCTGGACCGGCTCTTCGGCGATAGCCGCGCCGCCACGATCCCGGTCGACTCAGCCCGGAGCGCGCCGGCTCCGGAGGCGGGATTCGATCTCACGGCCGCCCTCAACTACGTCGGGGGAGACCGCGAGCTCCTGGACGAGTTGCTGGGCATATTCGCCGAGGACGCGCCGGTCCGGATGGAGGCGATTCGGCGCGCCATCGCCGGCGGTGACACACCTGAGTTGATGCGGGAGGCCCACACGCTGAAGGGCGCGCTGAAAGTGATCGGAGCCACGACGGCAGCGGGGCTGGCCGAAGGCCTGGAAGCGCTGGGGCGGGCGGGGGGCACGAACGGCGCCGACAAGCTCGGAGCGGCGCTCGAGCGCGAAATGGATCGGCTCCTGCAGTCCTTGATGGCGTCGAAGCGAGGATGAGGCCGCTACGACAATAAGACCAGCAGGTCGCGTGGGCGCACGGCCTCGCCCGCGGTGACGTAGACCTCGGCGATCATGGCATCGCGCTCGGCAATGACGTGCGTCTCCATCTTCATCGCCTCGATTGCCAGGAGCGTATCGCCCCTGGCGACGAGCTGACCCGGTCGCACGGCCACCGCGACGACGGTGCCGGCCAGGCCGGCGCTGACATGGGTGGGATTGCCGTCCTGGGCTTGCGCGCGTGTCGATTGGGCGCTCGCCGCGGCGGTGGCAAGCCGGATCAGCTGCAGCTGGCCGTCCAGCGTGAAGAAGAGCGTCACGAAGCCGTCCCGATCGGCGGCCGTTCGGGCCTGCAGACCGATCACGTGCCGCTTGCCGGGCGCGACTTCGATCTCGATGTCCTCCCCTTCCTGGAGCCCGTACAGGAACGCCGCGGTCGGCAGCACCGAGACGTCCCCGAAGCGGCCCCGATGCCGCGCGTAGTCGAGGAACAGCGCCGGGAAGAGCAGCCACGACGACAGCTCCCGCTCGCTCACGGGGCGCTGCAGCGTGGTTTCGACGTCGCAACGCTGCGCGGCCAGATCGACGGCCGGCAGATACGAGGCGGCGCGCCCGTAAATAGCCCGCTGGCCTTTGAGCACTTTGCGCTGCAGGTCCGCCGGGAAGCCCTCGGGGGGATAGCCGACCTCGCCGCGAAAGAGAGCCACCACCGATTTCGGGAAGGCGAGATCGTGGCCCGGATCGAGCACGTCATCGCGGCTCTGCCCGTTCGCGACCATGCAGAGCGCCATGTCGGCGACCGCCGTCGACGTCGGGGTGATTTTCACGAGGTCGCCGAACAGCAAGTTGACCTCCGCGTACCGCTGGCAGATCTCGTACCAGCGGTGCTCGAGCCCCATGCCCCGCGCCTGCGCGCGGAGGTTCGTGTACTGCGGTCCGGGCATTTCGTGACGGTAGACGTCAGCCGTTCCGGAGCGCATGTCGGCCTCGAACGGCGCGTAGTAGCGGCGCACGACTTCCCAGTAGCGCGACAGCGCCTGCAAGACCTCGGGGTCGAGACCGGGATCGAGCGGTGTCCCCGCCAGCGCCGATGCCATGGCGCTGAGATTCGGTTGCGATGTCAGCCCGCTCATGGCATCGAGGGCGCCGTAGACCGCATCGGCGCCCGCGTCGATGGCCGCCAGCACGCTGGCGGCGGCGATGCCGCTGGTATCGTGGGTGTCGAAATGGATGGGGAGTCCCACCTCGCCTCGCAGCGCCTCCACCAGCGCGCGCGCCGCACGCGGCCGGCACACCCCCGCCATGTCCTTGATGCCGAGGATCTGCGCCCCGGCCTTCTCGAGCTGCCGGGCGAGATCGACGTAGTAGTGCAGGTTCCATTTCGGGCGCGCCGCGTCGAACAGATCGCTCGTGTAGCACATCGCCGCCTCACACAACGCCCCGGACCCGCGCACGGCGTCGATGGCGACGTGCATGTTGTCGACCCCGTTCAAGGAGTCGAAAACGCGGAACAGATCGATGCCCTCACGCGCGGCCTGCGCGATGAAGTGCTGCACCACGTTGTCGGGATAGCTCGTGTAGCCGACCGCGTTCGAAGCCCGCACCATCATCTGCAAGAGCAGATTGGGCACGGCCGCGCGCAGGCGCGTCAGCCGCTCCCAGGGGTCCTCACGCAGAAACCGCAGCATGACATCGAACGTCGCCCCGCCCCAGCATTCGAGGGAAAAGAGCTGCGGCGCCAGACGGGCATAGGCCGGTGCGACGGCCAGGATGTCGTGGGTCCGGACCCGCGTCGCCAGCAGCGACTGTTGCGCGTCGCGTACCGTCGTATCGGTGAAGAGCACGCGCTTTTCCTGGCGCATCCAACGGAGGAAACGCTCCTCTCCGAGCTCGCGCAGCCGATCACGGCTGCCGAGGGGGATCGGGCCCTCCATGTCGCAGCTGGGCACCGGCGCCCTGGGCAAGGGCGCCGTGGGTCGCAGGCGCCCCTGCATCTCCGGATTCCCGTTCACGATCACGTCTCCGAGGAACTGTAGCAACGGGGTGGCACTGTCCCCGGACGGTGTGGTCTCGGCGAGCTCCGGCGTCTCGTCGATGAATCGCGTGGTGCACTCGCCCGACGCGAACGCCGGATGCGCGATCACGTGCCCGAGAAACTCGAGATTGGATGCGACCCCCTGGACACGCGACTCGCCGAGGGCGCGAGCCATCCGTCCAATCGCCTCTTCCGGCGAGTCGCCCCAGGCGGTGATCTTCATGAGCAGGGAGTCGTAGAACGGCGAGACGACCGCCCCCGTATGCGCGCTCCCCGCGTCGATCCGGATGCCGAAGCCCGCCGGGCTCTGGCAGACGGTGAGCCGCCCATGGGATGGCGCAAAGCCTCGGGCCGGGTCCTCGGTCGTCACCCGGCATTGGAGCGCATGCCCGGAGAGCGCGATCGCTTCCTGGGGCGGCACCCCCGAGGCGGGGTCGCCGATCCGTGCGCCGGCGGCAATGCGGAGCTGCGCCTTGACGATATCGATCCCGGTGACTTCCTCGGTGACGGTGTGCTCGACTTGCAGGCGCGGATTGACTTCGATGAAGTAGAACTCCTGCGTGTCGGCGTCCAGGAGGAATTCCACGCTCCCCGCGTGCGTGAAGTGGGCGGCGCGCGCCAGCGTCAGCGCCGTCTGGCAGAGTGTCCGGCGCTGTACCGCGGTCAGAAACGGCGCCGGCGCCCGCTCGATCATCTTCTGATGGCGCCGCTGCACGGAGCAATCCCGCTCGAACAAATGCACCAGATTGCCGTAGAGATCCCCCAGGATCTGGACTTCAACGTGGCGCGCCCGCCGCACCAGCTTCTCGAGGTACACCTCGTCGTTGCCGAACGCGGCCCCGGCTTCGCGTCGCGAGGCCTCGACGAGCGCCGGAAGCTCCCGTGCCGACTCGACCACACGCATGCCGCGGCCGCCGCCGCCCCAACTGGCCTTGAGCATGAGCGGGTAGCCGAGACCCTTTGCGAGGTCTTTGACCTGCTCGCGGTCGCGCGGCAGCGGCCCGGTCGCAGGCAAGACGGGCACGCCCGCGGCCCGCGCCAGGGCCCGCGCCGCGACCTTGTGGCCCAGCGTGCGCAACACCTCCGGTTCCGGGCCGATGAAGACGATGCCGGCCCGCGCGCACGCGGCCGCGAGCTCGGGGCTCTCGGCGAGAAACCCGTAACCGGGATGAATGGCATCCACGCGCGCCTGGCGCGCCACCCGGACGATATCGTCCACATCGAGATAGGCCTCGATCGGCGTGCGGCCGGCGCCCACGAGATAGCTCTCATCGGCGGTGAAGCGATGGCGTGCACCGCGATCCGCTTCGGAGAAAATGGCGACCGTGCGGGTGTCGAGCTCCTGCGCGGCGCGCATGACGCGGATGGCGATCTCGCCGCGGTTGGCGACGAGCAGCCGGCTGATCCGGTGGTGCATGATGGCTACGCCAGCGCGGCCAGCATCTTGAGACCCAGCGCACCAATAACGATGGCGAAGATCCTCTTGAGCGAGCGCTCCGAAGTGCGGTGCGCCAACCGCGCGCCGAAGGGGGCCAGCACGATGCTGCCCACGGTAAATCCGATCAGGGCCGGCACGTAGATGTAGCCCACGCTCTGCGCCGGCAGGCCCGCGGTCCCCCAGCCATTCACGATGTAGCCGATCGACCCGACCACGGCGATCGGGAAGCCGACGGCCGACGCCGTGCCGATGGCCATGTGAAAGGGCACGTTACAGAAGACCAGAAACGGAATGGTCAGGGTGGCGCCGCCCATCGCCGCGAGCGCCGAGCAGACGCCGATCACGGCCCCGGCGATGAAGATACCCGCGGGCCCCGGCAGTCGGCGTGTCGGCTTCGGCTTCCAGTTGAAGAGCATGCTCGAGGCCATGTAGAGGACGAACACCACGAAGATCACCGCCAGCGGAAACGTCGGAATGTGCCGGGCCAGCAGGGTGCCGAGGCCCGTCCCCACGACGATCCCCGGGATCAGCCGCCACAGCACACCCCAGTTGACCGCCGCGTGCCGGTTGTGGGCGCGCAGGCTCGAGATCGACGTGAAGATGACGGTCGCCATGGCCGTCCCGAGGGCGACGTGCAGCATGTGCTCACGCGGAAAACCTTGAGCCGCGAAGACCATCGTTGTCAGGGGCACTTGAATGCCCCCTCCGCCCATGCCGAGCATGCCGGCGAAAAAGCCGATGAAGGCACCGATGGCCACGTAGACGAACAACCACTGGTCCATGCTCTTCTCCCCGGCCGGTGTGCTCGGCGACAAGCGACGAACCCGGAGGACCGACGAATTCCTTCGCCCGCGAGTGGGTGCTCGCGACCTTCGCCCACCCGAGAACGGGAATCAATGTCCAGGACTGCTGAACTTGTGTCGCGGACTGCTCAGCTGGCCGATCGTCGGTAGGCGCTCGGGGGGTTTCCCGTGATCCGTTGGAAGACGTGGGCGAGGTGCGAGGTGTCGGCGAACCCCAGCCGCGCGGCGATGGACTCGAGCTTCTCGTCCGTGTGCGCCAGGAGATCCTGAGCGATCGTCACCCGGACGCGGGTGAGATAGTCGCGCACGCTCATGCCGATCTCCGAGCGAAAGAGATGGGCCAGGTGACTGCTGGAGATGTCGATCATTTCCGCTATACCGTCGACCGTCAGGTCCTGTTCGAAATGACTGCCGAGGTAATCAATCGTGCGACTCACAGATTCCCCAAGCTGCGGCCAGGGTCCACTCAGGCTGCCGCCCGGCGGGAGCACCTCGCCGATCCGGCTCACCAGATCTCCGGAGTTGACCGGCGCCCGCAGGACGCAGCGGATGTTCAGTGTTTCCCAGACGGGCGCGGTGCCCAGATAGGGATCGTCGCTCAGGACGAGCACGGGGCAAGCGGGCAACTGGGCGTTCAGGGCCCCGAGAAAGAGTCCCGCCTCACCCGCCGAGCGCCCGACGTTCAGAACCACGCAGGTCGGCCGGAATCTGAGCATGCGGTTCAGCCCGTCGACGAGGGCGCCGGTCGTCTCCACGCTGGTCGCGCGCGCGAGCGTCACGGCGAGCGCGGCGCGCCAGCCCGGGTCGCCGCCCACGAGGAGGAGGCGGTGCGTCCGGAGTCGCTGCGCCTCGCGGCCGGGCCGGTCCCGATCCACGGACCCGCTGACCCGACTGGTGCGCTGCTCGAGCGCCCGGCGAATCGCGGCCCGCAGCTCCTCCTCCTGGAATGGTTTCGTGAGGTAGTCCGACGCGCCGAGCTTCATGGCCGCGACCGTGGTCCGGACGGTCTTGACGCCGGTCAACATGATGACCGGAAGGTCCGGCTCCAGCGCTTTGAGCTCTTGCAAGATCTCGAGCCCATCGACGTCGGGCATGAGGATGTCGAGGAGGACGAGATCAACGCGCTCTGAGCGCACCATGCTGAGCGCCGTCCGTCCGTGCGCCGCGTCCACCACCGCATATTCCTCGTCGAGCGTGAGGTGAAGAGCGTCGCGAAGTCCGTCGTCATCGTCGACGACGAGCACAACGGGACGATCCCGCGGGCGTTCGTGAGGCGACAAGGGCGCGGAGGCCACTGAAGATCTCTCGGGCTGTCGTTGCACGCCCCGAGCCTGCCACGGAATACCGCAGTCACATGCAGAAATTCAGCAGCCCTGGACATTGACTGGGGTGTCTCAGTCTCCGACTGTGGGCCCGCGGGTGACCTGACGGACGGCGTCCCTCACTCGAAGGCCGTGAGCGGATTCAGAACGGAGAAGAACGTGGGGAGGTACGTCGCCATGATCAGACTGTCCGAGTTGCTCGCCCTCCTCGCCGCGGCGCTCGTGCTCGTGTCCGAGCCCGGGACCGCGCAGGAGACGATCCGGATCGGCATTGGCCACCAGAGCCTGTGCACGGACACTTACTCGGGCGGCATCACCGTCAAACAGCTCGGGCTCCTCGAGAAGCACCTACCGCGCGCGGGAAGGTACGCCGGCGCGAAGTACGACATCGTCTGGGAGGACTACACTTCGGGGCCGCCCATCACGAGCCAGATGCTGGCCGGCAAGCTCGACATCGGGGTGATGGGTGACTACCCGCTTCTCGTGAACATCGCCCGCTTCCAGGAGACCAACAGCCTTCGCTCGGTCATCGTTTCCATGACCGGTTACAACATGCACGGCTCCGGCAATTCCATCGTGGTGCCGGTCGACGCGCCGATCTACAAGTTCGAGGAGCTCCGGGGCAAGAAGGTCTCGGTGCCGTTCGGCTCCGCGGCCCACGGCATGCTCCTCAAGGCGCTGGTGGACCGCGGGCTCACTCCGGACTTCTTCACCATGATCAACCAGAGCCCGCCCATCGGCGCCACCAGCATCCAGGAGAAGAAGATCGACGCCCACGCGGACTTCTGTCCGTGGGGCGAGCTGATGGAGTTCAAGGGTTTCGCGCGGAAGATCTTCGACGGCAGCCAGGCGTCGGTCGCCTACCTGCACGGTCCCGTGATCCGCAAGGACTTCCTCGGCAAGCACCCCGAGATCGTCGTCGCCTACCTCAAGGCCATCATCGAGGCCAACGAGTGGATCACGAAGAACCCCGAGGAGGCGACCACGAAGCAGGAGCAGTGGACGTCCATTCCCAAGGAGGTGCTCTACCTCTACTTCGGGCGCGGCGGCTTCCTCACGCTGGACGCCACCATCAAGCCGAAGTGGGTGGAGGTGCTCAAGTACGACGCGACCGTGCTCCAGAAGATGGGGATCATCAAGCAGGCGGACGTCGAGGGCTTCATCGACGACCGCTTCATCAGGCAGGCGTACCGCGAACTCGGCCGCGACTACACGAAGGACCAGAGGGTGATGGTGGCCGGCACCTCTCCCATGGAGGGCAAGGACGCGATCACCGGTGTGCCGATCAAGGATCCGCGGACCGCGGGCGAGCTGTGGGTGAAGGGTGAGCCGATCAAGCCCTACGCCTCGCTGGCGACGCTCATGACCGCGCTGCGGGACGCGGAGCAGACGAGCCGGGCCGTCAATGCCGCCTACGTCTTCGATCAGTCGACCGGGCTCAAGCTTTTTGCCCACCGGGCGTTCTACGTCGCGGGCGGCAGCGGGAAGGCCGCGATCGCCTCGCTGGTCGCCTTCGCCTGGAAGGAAGAAGCGGAGACGTTCGCGACCAGGAACGGCGGGAAGGTCCTCTCGCTCGAGGAAGCGAAAAAGCTGGGGGTCGCGAAGTAGGTGGCCACCGGGCCGAAGGTGGAAATGGCGCCGCTCGTCGGCGCTACGATTGCGCAGGCGGAAACGCCGGCGCTCCTCCGGCTGGCGGGCTGGCGCCGGCCCGCCCTCCGCGTCCTGTCCATCGGGCTCTTCTTCGCGGCGTGGCATGTCGCGACGACATGGGACGTGGATCTCTATGTGCGCTTCCAGAACATCCCGACGCCGGCGGAGGTCCTGGAGGAGGCGGTGGCGCTGTTCGGCAGTACGGGCTTCTACGTGCACATCCTCGCCAGCCTCGAGCGCATCTGGCTGGGCTTCACCATCGCCACGACGCTGGGCGTCGGGCTGGGTCTGCTCATCGGGTGGTTCCAGTTCGCCGAAGACACGCTGTTGCCGCCGATCGAGCTGTTTCGCCCGATCCCCGCGGTGGCGTGGGTGCCGCTCAGCATCATGCTCTGGCCCACCGAGCGGTCGAGCATCGTGTTCATCACCACGCTCGGTGCGTTCTTCCCGATCGTGCTCAACACCATTCACGGGGTGGAGGGCATCGACCGCCAGCTCGTGCGCGCGGCCACCAGCCTGGGCGCGGGCCGGCTCGCCATCTTCCGCGAGGTCGTCATCCCCGGGGCACTGCCGTCCATCGTGACGGGGCTCTCGGTGGGCATGGGCGTGTCGTGGCTCTGCCTCATCTCGGCCGAGATGATCTCGGGGCAGTTCGGAGTCGGATACTTCACCTGGGTTGCCTACGGGATCGTGAAGTACTCGCAGATCGTGGTCGGGATGCTCGTGATCGGCGTGCTCGGCATGCTGTCGAGCGCGCTCATCCGGCTGGTGGGGGCGCGTTGCATGCCGTGGCTGCCCCGTCGCATGAAAGACGGGACGTGAGCGGGGCGACGTGACCAACGGTGCCACCGGCCGCATCGAAATCACCGACCTCGGCATGGTGTTCGGCCGCAACGGCCGGGCGGTGGAGGCGGTCCGGCGGTTCACGCTGATGACGACGCCGGGTGAGTTCGTGGCGTTGCTGGGCCCGTCGGGCTGCGGCAAGACCACCGTGCTCAACGCGGTGGCGGGCTTCGTGCTCCCGACGGTCGGACGCATCGTGGTGGACGGCGCGATCGTCACCCAGCCCGGGGCCGATCGGGGGATGGTCTTCCAGCAGCACTCGCTGTTCCCGTGGAAGACCGTGCTCGGCAACGTCGAGTTCGGCCTCAAGATGCGCGGAGCGGGCAAGAAGGAACGGAAGTCCCAGGCCCATGCCTACCTGAGCCTCGTCGGCCTCACCGGCTTCGAGCACGCGTATCCCGGGGAGCTGAGCGGCGGCATGCAGCAACGCGTCGGCATCGCCCGCGCCCTCGTCAACCGGCCGCGCGTGTTGCTCATGGACGAGCCCTTCGGCGCCCTCGATGCGCAGACGCGGCTGACCATGCAGGAGCTGCTCCTCGGTGTCTGGCGTGAAGTGCGGACGACGGTCCTCTTCGTCACCCACGACATCGACGAAGCGCTCTTCCTCGCCGACCGGGTCGCGGTGATGACGGGCCGCCCCGGCCAGATCCGCGATCTCGTGGAGGTGAAGCTCGCGCGGCCTCGCGCCGCCGAGATAATCGCGACCCCCGCGTTCATGGCCCTCAAGGCGCGCGTCCTCGCCCAGGTGCGGGAGGAGAGCGCCCGGGCCCTATCCGGACCGCGCCCGTGAGCGCGCTGCTCGTGCTGAGCGCGCGCGTGCGCACGCGATGGTGGACGGTGGTGGCGGCGACGCTGACCGTCTTCGGTCTCTATCAGGCCTTGATCTTCGGCATCCTCGTCGCCGGCCTCGGGGGCGCGCCCAACCACGTCCGGCTCTACCCGGCGTGGGAAAACGCGCGCCGCATCGTCCGGCTCACGCCCTCGGCCGCCGACGTGGCCGTGCTGATCGCACGCGAGCCGCTCCTCGAGTACGGGCGGCGGCATCCGGTCTTCGGCGCGGCCGTCTGGAGCTTCGAGCTGACCTGGTCGAGCCTGCTCTTCTTCGCGTCTTTCTCGGTGCTCGTCGGAGTCTACCTCGGCATCGGTGGACCGGCAGCGCGTTGGGGTGCGGTGGGCTCGCTGAGCGGGGCCGGCGTCGTCGGCCTCCTCGGCGCCAGCGTGTCCTCGCTCACGCACTGTGGGCTCGGGTCCTTCGGCGTTGTGCTCGCAGTCGCCGGCATCTCTGTCGCCACGATCCAGTGGTTCGGGCGCCTCGAGCCCGTGCTCATTCCGGCCGGGTATGCTCTCATCGTGCTGGCCATCTTCGCTCGCGCGAGAGGACTCGTCCCGGCGCCGGTGGTCGCGGTCACATGAAGCCGCTGGCGGCCGTGCTCGCCGCCGTGCTCCTGTTCGCCTGCGCGAGGCAGCCAGGCGAGAAGATGCCGCCGTTCGCGCTCGTCGACCAGTCCGGCACGACCGTGAGGTCCGAGAGTCTCCGGGGCCGCGTCCTCGTCGTCAGCTTCGTCTTCACGACGTGCGTGGAGGCGTGTCCTCTGGTCACGGCGCAGCTCGCGCGGGTCCAGGCCCGGGCGCGGACTGAAAAGCTCGACGGACGGGTGCGCTTCGTCTCCATCACACTCGATCCCATCATCGATACCCCCGACGTGCTGCGCCGCTACGCCGACGCCTACGGCATCGATCTCACCACCTGGCACTTCCTGACGGGCACCTCGGATGACGTGGCTCGCGTGGTCCGTGCCTTCGGCCTCAACGCGGTCGCGCGCGAGCGGATCGTCCACGGCAGCCTCGTGGTGCTGGTCGACGGCCAGGGCCGGATCGCCGAGAGGCGGACGGACCTCGAGCTGGACCCGGACCGGCTGCTGGCCTCTCTTCGCAAGCTCCTCGGCTGAGACGTCGCAGGGGTCGAGAAGACGCGCAGGTGTGCTAGAGTCCCCCCGCTCAAATGGAGGTAGCGATGCGTCTGGGTGTCCTCGTGCCCACCCGCGGCGTGGTCATGCAGTCGGCGCGACGACCTCCCGTCGATGAGTGCTGGACGATGGCGCGGCTCGCTGACAATGCGGGCTACGACGCCGTGTGGGTCGGCGACAGCATCGTGGCCAAACCGCGACTCGAGCCGATGACGACGCTCGCCTACCTCGCCGGCATCACGACGCGGGTGCGACTGGGGACGGCCGTGCTGCTGCCGGCGCTGCGTCACCCGGTGGTGCTGGCTCACCAGATCGCCAACGTCGATCAGATCTCGCGCGGACGATTGGTGCTCGGCCTCGGCGTCGGCTGGAGCCTGCCCTCGGCCGAGCGCGAGTGGGCGGCGTGCGGCGCGGACCACAAACGCCGTGTCCGGCGCCTCGAAGAGCACGTCCAGATCTGGCGCCGGCTGTGGCGCGGCGAGCCGGTGACCTATCGCGACGGCGACGTCGCCCTGACCGACCACACCATCGGGCCGCTGCCGTGGAATTCGGCCGGGCCCCCCGTCCTCATCACGGCCGCGAACCGCGGCGAGATGCTCGTCGCCCAGTTCGATCGGTTCGGGCGGCTCGGCGACGGCATCATCACGACGTACGTGCACGCCGAGGAGTGCCGGCTCGTGCGCGAGCGCGCCGAGGAGGCGCTGGCGCGCCATGGTCGCGCCGGCGCCGGCTTCACGCTCTGCGTGTACACGACGGTTCGCATGGAGGACGATCCGCGCGAGGCCGAGCGCGTCACCGAGAAATTCCTCGCCACCTACTACGGCGGAGGCGTGCACTCGCGCGGTACGATGGGCCTCGGCCCCGCCGACGTGGTGCTCGCGGCGCTTGGACGGTATGCTGCGGCCGGGGTCAGCGACCTCTGTATCAGGTTCGTGGGCGACGATCAGCTCGCCCAGCTGGAGCGGTTCACGGCCGAGGTTTTACCGAGCGTATGAAAAAGAGGAGCGTTCCATGAAAGTTCGCTTCGATCCGGCGGCGCCGTACGAGGTCGAGGAAGGGGACGTGCCGTTCGCCAGGCCGGAGGGCAAGGAGCTCCAGGCCCGTGTCTACCGCCCGAAGGGCGAGCCCGTCGCGCCCCTGGCCGCGCTGGTCGACGTTCACGGCGGTGCGTGGAGCCGGGGCGACAGGACCACCGGAGCCCATCACGGTCGAGCGCTCGCCGCGTCCGGTCTGCTCGTCATCTCTCTCGACTTCCGCCAGGGCTCGGAGCACAAGCATCCCGCCGCGAGCGCCGACGTCGCGGCCGGCGTCCGCTACGTGCGCGCGCACGCAGGCCGGCTCGGGGTCGATCCCGGACGCATCGGGCTCGTCCTGCTCGGCGCCGTCAAGCCCGGCGCCCCCGAGCATGCCGGCACGCCGATCGTGCTGCATGGCGGCTCGCTCGACGCCACTGCCGGCGACGAGTCGGTCGCGTTCGTCCTGGCCCTCTATCCCGTGGCGGATCCGCTGGCGCGATATCGCTACGTGGTCGGACGGCAAGACGACGGGTCGGGGTTCGACGCCAAGCGCCTGATCGCCGCCCACCACGGCTACTTCACGAACGAGGCCCAGATGGCCGAGGCCAGTGTGACGCGCATCGTGACGGCGCGCGAGGCCCGGGCGCTGCCGCCCGCGTGGGTCGCCCAGCCCGAGCTCGACGACAACGTGCCGCCCGCGATCACCGAGGCGCTCGTTCGCGCCTACCAGCAGGCCGGCGGCGACATCGAGCGCGTCCACTTTCCCGGCGCCAAGCATGGCTTCATCCAGCAGGCGAGCGCGGACTCGGAGAAGGCCATCGCCATGATGCGTGACTTCATCGGCCGTCAGCTCGCGATGAAGCTCCCGACGGCATTCCTCGTTTCTCTCGTCGTTCTCGTCGCCGCCGCGTCGCCCGGTGCCGCGCCGGAGGGGCGCGCGGCTGCGCCCGTGGGGCAGGTCACCTGGGGTGTGCACACGACACTGGTCCCCACGTACTTCGACCCCGCGGAGACGATGATCGTCACCCCGTTCATGGTCATGTACGCGCTCCACGACGGCCTCGTGAAGCCGATGCCGGGCAAGAGCATGGCCCCGAGCCTGGCCGAGTCGTGGAGCGTGTCGCCCGACGGGCTCGTCTACGAGTTCGTCCTCCGCAAGGGGGTCAGGTTCCACAACGGCGAGATCGTCACGGCCGAGGACGTCAAGTTCTCCTTCGAACGCTATCGCGGAATCTACGCGAAGCCCCTCAAAGAGCGTGTCGCCGGCGTCGAGACGCTCGATGCCGGGCGCGTCCGCTTCCGCCTCAAGCGGCCGTGGCCCGACTTCATGGTCTTCTACGGCACGATCGCCACCGGGGCCGGATGGATCGTCCCGAAGAAGTACGTCGAGAAAGTGGGGGACGAGGGCTTCAAGAAAGCTCCCGTGGGTGCGGGCCCGTACCGCTTCGTCTCGTTCTCGCCGGGGATCGCGCTGGTGCTCGAGGCCTTCGACGGCTACTGGCGCAAGACACCGAACGTGAAGCGCCTGATCTTTCGGGTGATCCCCGACCCGTCCACGCGGCTGGCCGCGCTCAAACGTGAAGAAGTCGACATCGTGTACTCGATGGTCGGCGAGCTGGCCGAGGAGGTCCGTCGCACGCCGGGTTTCTCGCTGAAGCCGGTGTTCCCGTCGGTGCACTGGCTCACGTTCACCGACCAGTGGGATCCGAAATCGCCCTGGCACGACCGGCGGGTCCGGGTGGCGGCGAACCTGGCGGTCGACCGGCAGGCGATCAACGAGGCGAGGACGTTCGGACTCTCGCGCATCACGGGGAGCATCGTCCCGTCGAGCTTCGACTTCTACTGGCAGCCACCCGCGCCATCGTTCGATCCCGCCCGCGCGAAGCAGCTCCTCACCGAGGCCGGATATCCGAACGGCTTCGATGCGGGCGAGTATTTCTGTGACATGACCTCAACCGATGCGGGGGAAGCCATGATCGGCTACCTCCAGGCCGTCGGCGTTCGAACCAAGCTGCGCCCGCTCGAGCGGGCGGCCTTCAACAAGAGCGTCGCGGAGAAGAAGCTCCGGAGCCTCGTCCAGATCATCGGCGGCGGCTTCGGGAACGCCGCCACCCGCCTCGAGGCCTACGTCGTCTCGAATGGCTCGTTCGCGTACGGCGGCTACCCCGATCTGGACGGTCTCTTCCAGGAGCAGACCACCGAGCTCGATCGTACGAAGCGCGAGTCGATCCTGCAGCGCATCCAGCAGCTCGTCCACGAGCGCGCAATGTTCGCGCCGATCTACGAGCTCGCCTTCGTCGCGGGCGTGGGCCGGCGCATGGAAGAGTCGGGGCTCGGGCTCATCGCCGGTTACGCCTTCTCGGCGCCCTACGAGGACTTGAAGCTCAAGACCAAGTAGGGTGCGCACCGGCGGTGCGCACCAGCATCGGTGCGCACCGGCGTTGACCGGTGCCCCGCCGCGAGCTACTCTCGCGGCACCTGAACGTCGATCCCACTGGTCCGGCGGAGGTCTGGCATGAGCACGACGAAATCCCCTTTGTCCGAGATCATTTCCGTTAGCGACCTCGCATGGCAGGAGCGGCAGCCCGGGATCCGGATGAAGAGTATCTGGGAGCATCCGGAGACCAAGCGACGGGCCGTCATGACTCGCATCGAGCCCGACGCCAAGCTTCCGCTTCATCGGCACGTCGGCGACGAGCTGGTCTTCGTCATCGAGGGCGCGATTGCGGACGAGTTTGGCACCGTGACGGCCGGGAACGTGGGCTACCGGCCGAACGGCTGTGTGCACACGGTGTCAGCGAAGAACGGGGCGACGGTCCTCGCGATCATCGCCGGGGGAGTGGAACCGCTGACGCAGCGGGACAGTGGGCCGCCGTCGCAGATCGTCGCGCTGAGCGAGCTGCCGTGGATCGAGGCTCGCCCCGGTGTCCGCCAGAAGAGGATCTGGGAGGATAAGGCAGGTGAGCGTCGCGCGATCTTGGCGCGCTTCGAGCCGGGAACCACGCTCGCCCGTCATCGTCACGTGGGTGACGAGCTGATCTTCGTCATCGAAGGGGCGAATGCCGACGAATCAGGCCCCGTGAACACGGGCAACATGAACTACCGGCCGAACGGGTGCGTTCACACCGTGACGACGAAGAACGGCGCGACCGTCCTGGCCGTGGTCTGGGGCCGCACGGAGCCGGTCTGAGCAGGCGCCGCGCCATGAGGCTCGTCGTGCTGGTCCTCGTTTTCTTGGCGGTTCTGGTCTCCGCCACGCCCGGCGGCGCGGCGGACGCGCCCGTGGGGCGCTCGGACGCGCCCGTGGGGCAGGTGACCTGGGCGGTGCACATCTCGCTCGCCCCCACCTGGTTCGACCCCGCGGAGACCCCGGGGATCGGTACACCCTTCATGATCCTCTACGCGCTGCACGATGCGCTGGTGAAGCCGATGCCCGGCAACGCCATGGCGCCGAGCCTCGCCGAATCCTGGAGCGTGTCGAAGGACGGCTTCGTCTACGAGTTCGTTCTCCGCCACGGCGTGAAGTTCCACAACGGCGATCCCGTCACCGCCGAGGACGTGAAGTTCTCCTTCGAGCGGTATCGTGGCGCGGCGGCGAAGCTCCTGCGAGAGAAGGTCGCGGCGGTCGAGGTCGTGGATCCGAGCCGGGTCCGCTTTCGGTTCAAGGAGCCCTGGCCGGACTTCATGACCTACTACGGCAGCCTCACCACCGGCGCCGGCTGGATCGTGCCCAAGAAGTACGTCGAGAAGGTCGGCGACGACGGCTTCAAGAAGGCGCCCGTCGGTGCCGGCCCGTACCGGTTCGTCTCGTTCAACCCCGGCGTGGAGCTCGTACTCGAAGCGTACGAGCCATACTGGAGGAAGAGCCCGAGCGTCAAGCGCCTCGTCCTCAAGGCCGTGCCCGACGAGTCCACGCGGCTGGCGATGCTCAAGCGTGGCGAGGCCGACATCGTCTACCTGCTCCAGAGCGAGCTGGCCGAGGAGGCGCGGCGGACGCCCGGGCTCACGCTGCGGCCCACTCCCATCGTGTCGACCCACTGGCTCGTGTTCCTCGATCAGTGGGACCCGAAGTCGCCGTGGGCGGACCGGCGAGTACGCCTGGCCGCCAACCATGCGATCAACCGCCAGGCTATCAACGAGGCGATCACCCTCGGATTCTCGAGGATCACCTGGAGCGTCATCCCTGCGAGCTTCGACTTCTTCTGGCAACCACCCCCGTACCCCTACGATCCCGCCAGGGCGAAGCAACTCCTCGCCGAAGCCGGCTACCCGGCGGGATTTGACGCGGGTGACTTCTGGTGTGACGCCGCCACCGCCACCATGAGCGAGGCGGTGATCGGCTACCTGCAGGCGGTGGGGATCCGGGCAAAGCTCAGACCGCTGGAGCGGGCGGGCTTCTTCAAGGCCTACCAGGAGAAGAAGCTGAAGAACATGCTCTACAGCATCAGCGGCGCATTCGGGAACGCGGCCACCCGCCTCGAGGTCTTTGTCGCCTCGGGCGGCCCCTATGTCTACGGCAGCTATCCCGACATCGACGGGCTCTTCAGAGAACAGGCCGGCGAGCTGGACCGGAAGCGGCGCGAGGCGACGCTGCACCGGATCCAGCAGCTCATCCACGAGAAGGCCATGTACGCGCCGATCTGGGAGCTCGGCTTTGTCCACGCGTCCGGTCCCCGGGTGGCGGAGTCAGGCCTCGGGCTCATCACCGGCTGGGCGTTCTCCGCGCCCTACGAAGACCTCAAACTGAAAGGTAAGTAGCAAACAGGGGGCTTCCATTATGAGAAGCGTTCGAGGCCTCTTCGGTTCGTTCCTCGTCCTCACGATCTTGGCTATCGGGGTTTCGCCGGGCGCCGCGGCGCCCGAAGGTCAGATGACCTGGGCGGTGCACATCTCACTGGCGCCCACCTGGTTCGACCCCGCGGAGACCTCCGGGATCATCACGCCCTTCATGGTGCTTTACGCCTTGCACGACTCCGTGCTCAAGCCGATGCCGGGCAATCCCTTGGCGCCGAGTCTGGCCGAATCGTGGAGCATGTCCCCGGATGGCCTCGTGTACGACTTCGTCCTCCGAAAAGGGGTCAAGTTCCACAACGGGGACCCGGTCACCGCAGAGGACGTGAAGTTCTCGCTCGAGCGCTACCGGGGCGCGTCCGCCAAGCCGCTCAAGGAGAGCGTGGCGGCGGTCGAGACCCCGGATCCCGGGCGTGTCCGCATCCGTCTCAAGCGGCCGTGGCCCGACTTCATGACCTTCTACGCCGGCGCCACCGGGGCCAGCTGGATCGTGCCGAAGAAGTACGTCGAGAAGGTCGGCGACGAGGGCTTCAAGAAGGCCCCGATCGGGGCCGGCCCGTACAAGTTCGTCTCGTTCAGCCCGGGTGTCGAGCTCGTCCTCGAGGCCTTCGATCAGTACTGGCGGAAGGCGCCGAACGTGAAGCGGCTGGTCTTGAAATCGATCCCGGACGAGGCCACGCGCCTCGCCGCATTGAAGCGCGGCGAGGTGGACATCGCCTACGTGATCCGCGGCGCGCTGGCCGAGGAGATCCGGCGAAGCCCGGGGCTGACGCTCAAACCCAACGTCGGTCAGGCCACCTTCTGGGTCAATTTCCCTGACCAATGGGATTCGAAGTCGCCGTGGCACGATCGGCGCGTGCGCCTGGCCGCCAACTACGCCATCGACCGGCCGGCGATGAACCAGGCGGACGCCCTGGGATTTTCCAAGATCAACTGGAGCATCATTCCCAGCAGCTTCGAGTTCTACTGGCAGCCGCCCGGCTACGGCTACGATCGCGCCAAGGCCAAGCAGCTCCTCGCCGAGGCCGGATACCCCAACGGCTTCGATGCCGGGGACTACTTTTGCGATGCCGCGATCGCCTACGTTGGCGAGCCCGTGGTCAACTACCTCAACTCGGCCGGAATACGGGTGAAGCTGCGACCGATCGAGCGCGTGGCCTTCTTCAGGGGGTGGGCGGAAAAGAAGCTCAAGGGCCTCGTCCAGGGCGGCAGCGGCGCCTTCGGCAACGCGGCCACGAGAATCGAGGCCTTCGTCGCCGCCGGCGGCACCTATGTCTCCGGGAGCTACGGCGACATCGATGGGCTGTTTCTGGAGCAGGCGACCGAGCTGGATCCCAAGCGGCGCGAGGCAACGCTGCATCGCATCCAGCAGCTCATCCACGAAAAGGCGATGATTGCGCCGATCTGGCTGAACGCCGGCCTGAACGGTTTTGGACCGCGGGTGGAAGAATCGGGGATCGGCGTCATCACCGGCTACGCGTTCTCGGCACCATACGAGGACGTGAGGCTGAAGGGCAAGTGAGGAAGGGCGTTTACCATGACCCGCGTCAAAAGCCTCTTCGTTTCGTTGCTCATCGTCATGCTCCTGGCGCTCGGGGCACGACCGGGCGACGCGGCCCCCGAGGGGCAGATGACCTGGGCCGTGCACACGACGCTGGTGCCCACCTGGTTCGACCCCGCGGAGACCATCCAGGGCACGCCGTTCATGGTCCTCTCGGCCACCCACGACGCGCTCGTGAAGCCGATGCCCGGCAAGAGCATGGCGCCCAGCCTCGCCGAATCGTGGAGTACCTCCCCCGACGGGCTCGTCTACGAGTTTAAATTGAGAACGGGGGCCAAGTTCCACAACGGCGAGCCCGTCACCGCCGAGGACGTGAAGTTCTCCTTCGAGCGCTATCGGGGCATCTTCGCCAAGACCCTCAAGGAGCGCGTCACGGCGGTCGAGATCCTCGATCCCGGCCGCGTCCGGTTTCGGCTCAAGCAGCCCTGGCCCGACTTCATGACCTTCTATGGGACACGCGTGTCGGGCGCCGGGTGGATCGTCCCGAAGAAGTACGTCGAGAAAGTTGGCGACGACGGCTATAAGAAAGCGCCAATCGGCGCCGGTCCGTACCGCTTCGTCTCGTTCACGCCCGGCGTGGAGCTGGTCCTCGAGGCGTTCGACCAGTACTGGCGCAAGACGCCGCACGTGAAGCGGCTCGTCCTCCGCGTGATTCCCGACCACGCCACGCGGCTAGCGGCGCTCAAGCGCGGTGATGCCGACGTCGTCTACCTGATCAGCGGCGAGCTGGCCGGGGAGGTCCGGCGCACGCCCGGGCTCACGTTGAAGGCCGTGTTTCCGTCCAACCACTGGCTGATCTTCGCCGATCAGTGGGATCCGAAGTCGCCCTGGCACGATAAGCGCGTGCGTCTCGCCGCCAACCTGGCGATCGATCGCCACACCCTCAACGATGCCGCGACGCTCGGCCTCTCGAAGATCACCGGGAGCATCGTCCCGTCGAGCTTCGACTTCTACTGGCCGGCGCCCGCGTACCCCCACGATCCGGCCCGCGCCCGGCGACTGCTGGCCGAGGCCGGATACGCGAACGGCTTCGACGCGGGCGAGTTCTTCTGCGACCTGCAAGTCTGCAGCTGGGGCGAAGCGATGCTCACCGACTTGAAGGCCGTGGGAGTCCAGCTGAAGCTGCGCCCGCTCGAACGGGCCGCATTCTTCAAGGGCGTCGCGGAGAAGAAGTACAGGAACCTCGTCTACCTCTTCCTCGGTGCTTCGGGAAACGCCGCAACCTGGCTGGAAACCCACGCCGTCTCCGGCGGCACGTATGCCTACGGAGGCTACCCCGACATCGACGGCCTCTTCCGGGAGCAGGCCGCAGAGCTGGATCGCGCGAAGCGTGAGACGATCCTCCATCGGATGCAACAGCTCATCCATGAACGGGCGATGTTCGCTCCGGTCTGGGATTTCGCCTTCCTCCACGGCGTGGGGCCGCGCGTGGAGGAATCCGGGCTCGGGCTCGTTGGCGGGTACGGGTTCTCGGCGCCCTACGAGGACGTCAAGCTGAAGGGTAAGTGACGCATGGATCGGGACAGGCAGCGAGCGGAATACGCGGCGGCACTGCGCGCCGCCGCCGAGCGGCGGTTCGGGGCCGCCCGCGCGGAGGCGCTCCGGCAGACCATCGAGGATGTGGCCGGCTGGATGGCCGAGGTGGCGACGTTTCCCGTCGACGCCGACGAGCCGCCGGCCTTCTACGCCGAGCCCTCGTCATGAGCATGCACGAGCTGGGCGCGGTCGACGCGGCCCGGGCGATCCGCGAGAAGGTGCTCTCGCCCGTCGATCTGGTCGAGGCGTTGCTCGCGCGTATCGACGCCGTGGACGATCGGGTGCAGGCGTGGGCGCTCGCCGACCGCGACGGTGCCCGCGCCGCGGCGCGCCGGGCGGCCGATGAGGCGGCGCGG